>Ga0193962_1000776_pt1 | contig 14898 bp, 11 predicted proteins | sample FB_5_MG_FD_140335 | JGI IMG/M metagenome (GOLD analysis project Ga0193962, IMG submission 140335) | Microbial mat bacterial communities from the Broadkill River, Lewes, Delaware, United States - FB_5_MG | ecosystem: Environmental > Aquatic > Freshwater > River > Microbial mats | place: USA...
CAATACACAAACATCAGCAGCAAGTACTAATATTTTAGCAGCATCTGCTATTAGTCATTGTACACTAGCTTCATTCTATCCAGAAGAAGATACTGATACTAGACTTCATACTTCTTGTTAATATTTTAACAAGAAACCCCTCTCCTTAATTTAAGAAGCTAGCAATTTATTTTGTTAGCTTTTTTAATATTTAACCGAACATATTACTTGTTTAGTAATAATATCAACCTCTTTAATTTTTACTCTTAATTTTGTGAAAAGTTTCTGACCTTTCATATTATCAATAGTCACTTTTAATCCAGAAATAGTATCATATGAAACTGCCCTATTTCTATCAGTATCTACTATTTTTACTTTTATTTCACTTCCAATATTGTCATTTGCCCAACGTGCATATTTTCTATCTTCATAATCCCAAACTAATTGAGCTACTTTTCTTTCATTTAAAGAGATATGCTCACAAATTTCATCAATATTTTTTGGAGTTTGCTTTGATTTTAAAATTCTATGTAAAACTAAATCCGAATATCTTCTAATTGGAGATGTAAAGTGAGAATATGAAGAAAAACCTAAACCAAAGTGACCTAGATTTTTTGAGCTATATTTTGCTTGAGTTTGTGATTGAATAATAAGTTCATCAATCTCTTCACTCATCATTGAAGCTTTTGCTTTTTTCTGAATATGTGTAATTGTATCATGAACATCATTTTGTACTTTTACTTTTACACCTAAAATATTTACATCATCAACTAATCTTGAAATTGCTTTTAAAGATGGCTCTTCATGAATTCTATAAATTCCTACATTATTAACTTTTTTACTAGCTTCAATATTTGCTAAAAGCATACACTCCTCGATTAATTGATGAGAAGCAGTTGAACTTTCACTATCAACTGATACGATTTTGAAGTTTTTAAGTTTTTGTCGCAATTCTGTAGTTCTAAAGTCATAACCATTTTCTAATCTTTTAGCTCTAAAGTTTTTAGTAATTTCATATAAAGGTAATATATAATCAAATATTGTTTTATCTACATCTCCATATTGATCCAATTTACCTTCAAGAACTCTATCTATTCTTCCATAGGAATATTTTCTATGTGAATTTATAATAGCTTCAAAAAGTTGTGATTTTTTAGCACATTTATTTTTTAAATCTAATTGGATTTTAAAAACATAAGAGTATCTGTCAACTCCTTCTTTTAGTGAACACATCTCTTCACTTAATTCATTTGGAAGCATTGGTAAAACTTTTCCTGGCAAATAAATTGAAGTTGATTTTAAAAATGCTAATTTATCTAAAGCACTTCCCTCTTTTACAAAATAAGAAACATCAGCAATTGCTACATATAAAACTTCTTCATCTTTATCATAATAAATAGCATCATCGTGATCTTTTGCAGAATTTGGGTCAATTGTACAAAAAGGTAAATGTGTTAAATCAACTCTTTGATTTTCATCATTCATTTTTGCGTCAACTTCTAAAGGTTTTTGTGTTCTTATTACTTCATTATATAAATGTAAAGAGATAAGTTCATCTATTTTTGGATCAGCAATATTTCCTAAACTTTTTATTAGTTCAATAGATTTATTATCAACTAATAAAACCTCACCTTCTTCATATGAAGATGCACCTTTATTTTCTAATTTGATATTTTCTTTTACAGTATAAAAAGATTTCTCTTTTATATAAACTAAAATATCATTTTTCTTTCCATCTAAAACTTCAATGATATTAGCTTTTACTCTTGACCTTGGATTAAAAACTCTTTTTGCTAATACTAAGTCACCATTATAAGCTCCATTTAATTGATCAAACTCTATTTTTATGTTTTTATGTTCACTTATTAAATCTTCAAGTATTACTAAGTTTTTTCCAACATTAACAATTGCGACTTTATATTTTGAATTAAGTTCATAAGTTTCATCATCTAATTTAATGACAATACCTTTTTTAATAAACTTTTCTATTTCGATTAATTCAGTTTTATTATATGTCTTATCTGCACTTTGTATCTTTTTAAAAAGCTCTTTTAGCAAGTTAATTCCTTGTTTATATATAATGTAATCCTATCTAAAATATCTTGAGTATTACTATTTTTTATCTTTAGTTACTATGTTTTTAGCTTTTTTTGGGTATAATCTCTAAAATTTTACTAGAGGGACATAATAATGGCATTAGACGTATACTATGATAAAGATTGTAATATTGATTTAGTTAAATCAAAAAAAGTAGCAATGATTGGTTTTGGATCACAAGGTCACGCACACGCAGAAAACTTAAGAGATTCTGGAGTTGAAGTTGTTGTTGGTTTAAGAAAAAATGGAGCTTCATGGGCTAAAGCTGAAGCTAAAGGTTTTGAAGTTAAAACTGTTGCAGAAGCAACTGCTATTTCTGATATCGTAATGATTTTATTACCAGATGAAAATCAAGCTGATATTTACAAAAATGAAATCGAAGCTAACTTAAAAGATGGTGCTACTGTAGCATTTGGACATGGTTTTAATATCCATTATGGAAGAATTGCACCTGCAAAAAACATCAATGTAATGATGGTAGCTCCAAAAGCTCCAGGTCATACTGTAAGATCTGAATTTGTTAAAGGTGGAGGAATTCCAGATTTAATTGCAATTCACCAAGATGCAAGTGGAACAACTAAAGAATTAGCATTATCTTATGCTTCAGCAATTGGTGGTGGTAGAACTGCAATTATTGAAACAACTTTCAAAGATGAAACTGAAACTGATTTATTCGGAGAGCAAGCTGTATTATGTGGTGGTGCTACTGCATTAGTTCAAGCAGGTTTTGAAACATTAACTGAAGCTGGATATGATCCACAAATGGCATACTTCGAATGTTTACATGAGTTAAAATTAATCGTTGACTTAATGTTTGAAGGTGGAATCGCTGATATGAGATATTCAATTTCAAATACTGCTGAATACGGTGATTATATTGCTGGTAAAAGAATCATCAATGATGAGTCAAAAGCAGCTATGAGAGAATTATTAAAAGAAATTCAAGATGGTAGATTTGCAAAAGACTTTATCTTAGAAGGTCAAGCAGGATACCCAAGAATGAATGCTGAAAGAAATAATCAAAGAGAAACACTAATTGAAAAAACTGGTGTTGAACTTAGAGAAATGATGCCTTGGATTGCAGCGAATAAAATCGTTCAACAAGACAAAAACTAATAAAAGAATTAAGGAAGATTTTCTTCCTTGATTTATAACTTACTATGAGTAATAAAAAAACTAAACGAAAAACTAAAAAATCATCACAAGTTTCAAAATCTAAATTAGCAAAGATTTTCCTACTAATATTTTTATTTGCATTTATAGCTAGTGGCTTAAGCTATTTTATAATGAAAAATGAGAATTCAAATAAAACTATTAATAATGACATTCTAAAATCAGAAAAAAAAGAAATTACTGAACTCAAAAAATTCCAAAATGAAAAACTAGATGAATATTTTGATAAGCTTGAAACACCAAAAGAAAAATTTGAAGAATTAACAGAAGAGTTAAAAAAAGATTACGATCAACATGAAAAAGAAGATCATCAAACAGTAAAAGAAAATAAAGAACCTAAAAAAGTAGTAAAAAAAGAAACACCTAAAAAAGAACCCTCACCAAAAGAAAACCAAGTAATAAAAAAAGAACCTGTAAAACAAAAACCTAAATCTACTGTAAAAACTAAAAAAGAAACTTATCATTATAACAAAAAGAATAAAGCAAAAATTGCTATTGTAATTGATGATGTAAGTAGTAGCAAACAGAAGAAAGCAATTTTAGATATTGGTTACGATGTTACAATGGCTTTTCTTCCCCCTCAAAAAGGTCATATAAATTCTGCAAAAATAGCACAAGACCAAAAAGTACATATGATACATTTTCCAATGCAAGCAGGACCTGGATTTAAATCAACAGAAAAAATCACTTTAACAATAAATGATTCTTATGCAAAAATTGAAGGAATTGTTAAAAACTTACGAAAATGGTATCCAAATGCTGTATATACAAATAATCATACAGGTTCAGTATTTACTCAAAATGATGCTGCTATGGACAAACTATTTCGTGCATTAAAAAAATACAACTTTATTTTTGTGGATAGTAGAACAAGTGCTAAATCAGTTGCAAAAAAATATGCTTTAAAATATGGTATGCCTTATATCGTAAGAAATACTTTTTTAGACAATAAAAAAGATTATGATTACATTCAAAATCAGCTTAAAAAAGCAATAAAAATTGCTAAAAAAAGAGGCTATGCAATTGCAATTGGTCATCCTCATTCAATGACTATAAAAGTTTTAAGAGAATCAAAACATTTATTAAAAGATGTTGAACCTATATTTATAAATAAACTTCCATATCTTTAAGCTTTAAAACATATAACTAATAATATTATTAAATAAAATATTATTAGGCTATTTATGATTAATCAAATCTCATTTAATATTCCCGAATTAAAAAATATGAAAAAATATCCAAGTGAACTTTTTTATATTGGAAATACAAATCTTTTAAAAAAGAAAAAAATATCTATAATTGGCACTAGAAGACCCTCAACTTACACAAAAGAGTTTACTCATAAACTTGCATCAAAATTATCAAGCTTTGATATTTGTATAGTTAGTGGTGCTGCTATGGGTGTTGATGCTATTTCTCATATTGCAGCAGGTTATGATAATACAATTGCTGTTGTTGCAAATGGCTTAGATATACGTTATCCAAGTGTAAATAAAAACTTAATCTCAGGAATCGAGCAAAAAGGATTAATGCTTTCAGCTTATAAAACTGGTGAAAAAGCACGTAATTATACTTTTGTTTTAAGGAATGAAATAGTCGTAGCTTTAGGAGATATTTTAATAGTAACAGAAGCTGATATTAAATCAGGAAGTTTAACTTCTGTTAATTATGCTCTTAAAATGGGGAAGAAAGTATATACTTTATCTCATAGAATTAATGAAAGTTTAGGAACACAAGAACTTGTAAAAAAAGGCTTAGTTGAAGTTATTTATGACATTGATGAATTTATACAAACTATTACGAATAAACTTCCATCATTAAAACAAAATGATGAAATACTTCACTTTTGTGATACAAATCCAAGTTATGAAGAAGCTATAAGTAAGTTTGGCGATGTAATATTAGAATATGAACTTGAAGGTAAAATAAGAATTGAAAATGCAAAAGTGTCAATAATATGAATTTTTATAAAAAATAGTTATAATCAAATACTATATTACAGAGGCAGCTTATGAAAAGAAGAATTTATTTCTATTATCTTATATTTAATATAATTGTTGTTTCTTTCTTTTCTATTTATTTATACGCTTCTTATATTCAAAAAAAGTCTCTTGTAACTGAACAAACAAAATTAACAAGTCTTCTAATAAGTGAATGGATAAAAGGCTCATTTTTAGCATCTGATTATGTACTAAGAGATATTATTGATAAGGTTCCAGTTTCTGCATTAAAATATCCAGCAAGTAATCTTATTGATCATGATAGAATATCAAAACTTATAGTTAAAAAAAGTCAGACTTTAGCTCATTCAAATGGTGTAGGACTTAATGATGAGAACTGCATTATTACACACACTCCATCAATTGTAGGTTTTGATGCTAGCAAACGTGAATGGTGCTATAAACCTATGAATAATCCTAAACTTGAAACTTATGTTTCTAATATGTTCATGAGTAATATCAATGAAATGATGGTTATTCAAGTACGTAAATTTCCAGATAATAAAGGCTTAGCTGGTATTGGTGTTAATTTATCATTCTTTTCACAATGGGTAGAAAAAGTTAAGTTAGGTAGAAATGGAATAATCAGTATAGTTGATAGTAATTTAAATCTTTTAGCTAGACAACCTTTAATCTTAGAAGCTTTAGGAAAAGAAGTAAAATCATCAATTGTAAAAAATTTTATCACTTCAAATGAAAAAAGTATGATATATTCAAATGCATCACCCCTTGATAATAAAGAAAGATTATATAGCGTTAGAAAAGTTGAAAACCTTCCTTTTATAGTTGTTGTAGGTGAAGCAAATGAAGATTGGCTTGATAACTGGTATATGCAAGTATTTATTTCTATATTAATTACTCTTTTATTATGGGTAATGGCTTGGATAATCTTACGTCATTATTCACATATCTTAAGTCAAAAGAGTGAACTTGAAAGAATTTCAATAACAGACCAACTAACTAAATTATACAATCGGCACAAGCTAAATGACGTCCTTCAAAGTGAGTTTAATCGTGCCCAAAGAATTGATTATTCGTTTACTGTAATAATCATAGATATAGATGATTTTAAACTTATAAATGATACTTATGGCCATAATGCTGGAGATAATATTCTTAAAGAATTAGCACAATTACTTAAAGATAATATCAGGATTACAGATACTTTAGGAAGATGGGGAGGAGAAGAATTCTTAATTATTATTCCACAAGGTGAAAATAAAAATGAAGAAATTCTAGCTCAAAAACTTAGAAGTAAAATTGAAAAGCATTCGTTTTCTAATGTTCCAAAACTTACAGCAAGTTTTGGAATTTCACAATACAAAAAAGGTTATAGTATAAATGATCTAATTAAAAATGCAGATGATGCACTTTATGAAGCCAAAGGAAATGGTAGAAATCAAGTTAGAATAAAAAACATCTAATTTTAAACCTTTTTACGACTTTTAACTTTCAATAATATTAAATATCCAAATACTCCAGAAAGAACAGAACCTATCAAAATAGCTAGTTTATCAGTATATGAAAACATAGCCGAGTCTTGAAAAGCTAGTGAATCTATAAATAAACTCATCGTAAATCCAATTCCTGTTAAAACACTAACTCCATAAATTTGTGCCCAAGTAGTACCTTTTGGCAAAGACGCAAATTTAAATTTAACTGCTAAGTAAACAAAGAAAAATACTCCTAATTGCTTACCAATAAAAAGACCAAAAATAATTCCAAGAGATACAGGGTTTATGATTAAATCCAAAGATAATGATCTTAAATCAATTCCTGCATTTACAAAAGCAAATATAGGTAAAATATAAAAAGCAACCCAAAAATGTATATAATGCTGTAAACTTTTTACAGGAGAAATTCTTTTTCTTTTCTCATTTATAGCATTTAGTGGAATTGTAAAAGCTAGAATAATACCAGCTAATGTTGCATGAACACCTGATTTTAAAACAAAAACCCATAAAATTACTCCAACAAAAGCATAAGTACTAACTAATGTAATTTGCATTTTATTCATAGTAATTAAAACAATAATACAAACTAGTGCCATAAGTAAAGACATAGTAGAAACATCTGAAGTATAAAAGAATGCGATAATTAAAATAGCACCTAAATCATCAAAAATTGCTAGTGCCATTAGAAATATTTTAAGTGAAACAGGAACTCTTTTTCCTAAAAGTGATAAAATTCCCAAAGCAAAGGCAATATCAGTAGCAGTTGGAATTGCCCAACCTCTTAATGCAAACTCATTATCATAATTAAAAGCAACATAGATTAAAGCAGGAACTAGCATTCCTCCAATAGCAGCAATACCAGGAAGTGCGATTTTAGAAAGAGATGATAAATGTCCTAATATCAACTCTCGTTTTATTTCTAAACCAATAAGTAAAAAGAAAATTGCCATTAATCCATCATTTACCCAAAGTATCAAAGGTTTTGAAATATCAAGAATAGTACCTATTTTAAATTCAATAGGAGTGTGTAAAAAGTTATTGTAAAACTCAGATAGAAAGGTATTGCTAAATATTAATGCAAGTAGAGTAACAAGCATTAATATAATACCAGCTGTTGATTCTTTTTGTAAAAATTTTCGTACTAATACTTTCATAATATTTGCCTTTAAAGCTTAATATATTATTTTAGTATAAAGTACTTTATTAAATATTAAAACGAATTTTTAGTATTACCTAGTGTCTTAATTGGTAAGTTATATCTCCAGCACCAACACCTAAGAAAATACCTTCATCATAACTTTTTATGATTTTTTCATCTTTTATTAAATCTATTCTTCCAGCAGTTGAAGAGATTCTATCTGCAAAGATTGGATTATATGCTGCAAACTCTTTTTCAAAATCTATATCAATTTTTTGTTCACCTGGAATTGTCCAAATAGGAAGGATAATTAACTCATCACATCTTCTAAAACACTTTTTGAAACCTTCAAGATTATCACTTGTTCTTGAGTATTTATGAGGTTGCCATAGAACTATTCTATTATTTAGATTTGTTAAGTTGTCATATAACTCAACTGATTTCATTGTAACTTCAATCTCTGTTGGATGATGAGCATAATCATCAATTACAACAAATTTATCATTTGCTTGAACTACATCAAATCTTTTTTTAATACCTTTATATTTTAAAAGGTTAACTCTTATACTTTCAATATCAAGTTCATTTAGTGCTGCTAAAATTGCTAAAGATGCATCAACTGCAATATGATAACCAAATCCCCATACTTCAAATGTTCCTAAGTCTTTTAAATCAAATCTAGTACAAGGCTCTTTATCTTTTAATGTATATGATAAGTTTTTAATATCCTTGCTTGGATAAAGATAAGTAGCCTCTTGAATTTTTAACTTAGCAATATCTTTATCTTCACCATTTAAAACTCTTTTTTTAGCAAGTCCTATAAAACTTTCATAAGCAGAGTAAAACTTATCATAATCATAGTGATAATATTCCATATGCTCTGGTTCTGCATTTGTAACAATTGCACAATATGGATTTGAAAGTAAAAAAGATGCATCTGATTCATCCGCTTCAAAAGCAACTAAATCGTTCACATACCTAAAGTTTGAACCAAAATCTTTTGAAATTGCACCAATTAGTGCTGAACTTTGTAAAATTGAAGCTAAAATCGCTGTTGTAGTTGATTTACCATGAGCCCCTGCCACACAATAATTTTTCTTATCACCTAAAACAATAGGAAGTGCTTCTTTTCTTGAAAGTGTTCTTGTTTGATTAAGTCTTGCTTGAATTAATTCAGGATTTTCATCTGTTACTGCTGCTGAATATATTACTAAATCAAAATCATCTTTAATGTTCTTTGCTTCTTGAGGACAAGAAACTTGTATACCTTCATTTTGAAGCTCTTTTGTAATTGGTGAGTCTTTCATATCAGAACCAGATATTTCATGACCATCGTTATTTAAAAATCTTGCTAGAGCAGAAAGTCCAATTCCACCTATTCCTATAAAATGTACTTTCATTAGCTATCCAATAAGTGTTTTAAATTTTTGTATTCTTTTTCTAAGGTGTCTTTATTATCATTTAAAAATTCATCAGTATTAAACTTGAAATTCATAATAAAGTAACCATATTTTTCTTCATCATTTTCTTTTTCATGATCAACACTAGTATCATAAAAAAAGTCTAGTTGATTTCTAGTAGATAAAACTATAATTAAAACATTTAAAGCTTTTTCAAGTTCAACATCTTCTATAATATTTGCTAGTACGAAAATTAATTCTTTTGCACCATCAAAATTATCATAAGACCATTTTTCAATTGCATGTTCATAAAATGCTCTTACATAAAGTAAATTATCATCTTCAAGTTTTAATTTTACATTTTCATTTACAATTTTTTCAACATTTGCAAATGATGTTTTTAAAATTTGCTCATAAAGTTTATTGATTTTTTCTTCTTCTAAATCTAAAACTAACATCGAATCTAATGTCTCATACATTGCTGAAATATTTTCTTCTTCCATTGATTTAACTCTAGTTTCTTCAAGATACTTTATAAAATCAGGGTTAGTTCTTGCTTCATTTAATTGTTCTTTATCCATCAATAAAATCCTTTAATCTTTTTAATACTTCTTCAGTTTTTTTTGCATTTTCTACAAGAGCTATTCTTACATAACCTTTTCCAATTCCTTCTCTTCCTAAAAAAGAACCAGGTAATACTTTTATGTTTTTTTGTCTATATAATTCTCTTGTAAACTCTATTTCATCTTCAACTTCAAGCCAAATATAAAAAGTCGCTTGAGGTGGTTTTACACCTAATATTTCATAAGCTAATTCAAAATTCTTTTTATAGATACTTCTAAAATACTCTACATGACTTTCTTCATTCCAAGCTGCAGCTGCAGCATATTGAAGAGGTACAGGAGAAGCACAGCCTACGTAAGTTCTATATTGCATGTACTCTTTTAATATCTTTGCATCACCTGCAATAAATCCACTTCGTAAACCAGGTGCGCTACTTCTTTTTGAAATAGAATTCATAACAAGTACATTTTTAAACTTATCATTTCCAACTAATTTTGAAGCTTCTAAAAGTGAAGCTGGTTTATCATTTTCATCAAAATAAATTTCAGAATAACACTCATCATTTATCAAAATAAAATCATATTTTAAAGCTTTTTCAACCCAAGTTCCTAATTCTTGCACACTCATAGAAGCTGATGTGGGATTATTTGGAAAATTTAAAACAACTAAATCACATTTTTTTAATTGCTCAGCACTTAGTTCTGCTTTAAAATCATTCTCTTTTACTAAATCAATATGTATAACTTCTGCCCTACTTGCAATTGCAGCACCTTCATAAATTTGATAAAATGGATTCGTAAAAGCAATCACAGGGTTTTTTATATCAAATAATGCAAACTGAGGAAAGTTAAATAATACCTCTCTTGTTCCAAATGTTGGAATTATTTGTGAAAAATCTAAATTTACATCAAATCTTTTACTTACAAAATTAATCATTGCTTCTTTTAATTCAGGTATTCCAGCAGATGCAGGATATTTTTTCAATAACTCAGTTGAGTTTTTTAATGTATCTTGTATAAAATCAGGTGTTTCAAATTTTGGTTCACCAATAGTTAATGCAGATAATTCATAATTTCCATTACCTTCAACATCACTTAAAATTTCTGTTAGTCTTTCGAAAGGGTATTTTTCAAAATTCATTTATTTTTCCTTAATTTCTATTGTTCTTCAACTATTGGAACTAATAATTGATTATATTTATTCATATCAAAAGAGATAAAATCAGTATTTGTATAGAAGAATTTAAATGAAAATCTTTTTTTAAGCATTTCTTCTTTTAAAGGTAAAATTTGAAGCATACTTTTTTGCTTTTTTAATTCACGTATAGGATTTTCACTACTTGATATAATTTCTATTTTTTCATTAAATATTTTTGCAAGATTTTCAAAATGATCTAAAAGGTTTGTTTTATCTTCTTCCTCACCAATAGGATCTAAATCAAAAATTCTTGTTTTTGTTTTCATTTGACTTGCAACATCAAAAACAATAGGTGAGATTTGTTCATAAGAATGCGTATCATTTAATAAAACAACTGTTTGTTTAATTGACTTTAATTTCTCATTTCCTAATTTAAAAATAGGAACTTTTAAGTTAATAATATTTTTTATAGAATCTTTGTCTTTAAACATTTCTTGGGTTAAAATCATCATTCCAATATCATACTTTCTAAAATCTTCTTTTAAAATTTTATTAAAGCCCTTATTTGAGTAATCAATTCGCATAACAATACTATCAAAATATTTAAACTCATTTTTAATATGGTCCATAATTTGAGGTGTTGTAGGTCTTGTAATTCTAACTATTAATTTATTGTTTTTTAATTTTTGATTTAATGTTTTAGCTTCTTCAATTGCTTTTTTTACACTTAATTCATTTTGTAAATAAAGGTCTAAATATAAATATATATTATGTCCAAAGGGCATTGGAAATTGACCTTGAGTTTTACCAATTGCATTATATATTTGCATTAAAACATAAGGTTTACCAATTACTAAAATTACATCATTTGGCTTTAAAACTAGTGATGGTTTTATATTTACTAATTGTTGATTTCTATAAAGTGCAAATATTTTCCATTCTTTTTGCTCAATTGATCCAATATATCTATAGGCATAAGAGCTTCCAAAAGGAACTCTAATTTCCATAATTTCACCTTGTTTTAGACCAATATTTTGAGCAACAACTGGAATATTTGGAAGTCTTTCAACCATCCCATTTGCTAAGACTTCAATTCCTTTATAAACATTTATATAAGGATCTTTTAACCCTAAACCCCAATAATCCAAAACTGTCATTTGAAGATTTTTTTTATGGCTTCTAATATTTTTTGTTACATTAATCATCTCATCTTTAGAGTTTAATGCAATTAAAACTTCAGTATGGATATTCTTATCTAAAACCATAGCAAGCTTAGAGTTTGAAGTTGGGTCAAACTTATAAAAAGTAAAGTTTGAGGGCTTTTGAACAGGAAGAATGGCATCACTCATATAAATAATATCATAAGAGTTATCGCCAGTATTTGCTTCTACGATACGATGCATCAATTTTTTTGCAACAATACCATCTAAAATAATCAAGATTTTTTTCATTCGGATATTATATCTTTTTTAAATTAATAGTAGATTTATATTTTTATCTTACTTCCTCACCAATTAATTTATCAATCTTAGCTAAAGACATTAGGTAATCATGTACATATTTTAAGTAATCAGCTTTTACATAAGATTCAATATATTGTGATTCAATAACCTTTTGAGAAGTCACTGCATCAATTTGATATGCTCTTATATGTAGTTCTCTACTGTTAGTTGCAAGTTTTTTTGCTTTCTTTAGTGTCTGTATTTGTTTAAAACCAATAAGTGCTGTGTTAAGTTCATTTTTAATTTGTAGTGCAACACCATCTTTTATCATATCTTCTAATAAGTGCAATTTCTTTTTTTCTAATTTCTTTTCTGCAACCATATTAGTTGTTCTAAAGCCATCAAATAATGGCATTTCAGCAGCAAAACCAACATTCCAAGAATTCTCTTTATCATCACTTAAATATCCATATTCGTAAGAGTTATAAGTATGTGAAACTTCACCCATAAGTGCAAGTGTTGGGTAATGACCTGCTTGTTGTTCTTTTATTTGCTCTTTTGATATTTTTAAAGCAATATCCATTTTTCTAATATCACTATTTGATTTGTATGCACTTTGAACTAGTTTTGATAGTGAGTATTTAGGAGGTAATAATTCATTATTTGTATATTTTGCTTCTATTTCACTATCCCATGGTAATCCCATAGCATTTGCAAGTGCAGATTTTACTAAAAATCTATTCGCATCAATTTTTGCAACTATTGATTCAATCAATGCAAGAGTAACTTGAATAGATAAGTAATCAGTTTTCTTAACATTTAAAGAATCACCACTTTCGTAAAACTGCTTTGTTAAATTCTCAACATAAGTCATACTATCAAGTGTTGCTTTTGAAATCTTATATAATTCATTAGTTAAAACATATCCATAAAAATATTTTTTAATATCATATGCAACATCTAAATCAGTTCTTTTTATTGTATTCATTGCTAATAATTTATTTAATTTTGCTTGCTCAATTACAGAAGATATCTTTCCGCCTGTAAATAAAGGGTATAAAAGATTTAATGAACCTTTTACTGTGTCTCGACCTAATGCAGTTGTATCTGTATCTATTGATAAAGTTTGATTGTCAAAAGTTCCACTTGGATATGAATTAATTGTAGCTTGCGCAGTTGCTAAATCTAAACCATTTGCTAACATTTGAGAAAGAGCAAGTGATTTTGCAGTATCAGAAGGTAAATTAATAGCTCCTCTTTGTTGATAAATAACATCTTCTTTAACTCTTTGTCCTACAACCATTGCATTTATAGCTGGATAATTTGCACTAATTGCTTGCTTATATTGTGCATCTGCAATTTCTAATCCAATTTTTGAAATTTTATTTTGTTTATTATTTTCTAATGCAATTTTTATTGCTTCACTTAAAGTAACTTCTTTTACACTTGCATACAAAGCATTTACTATCAATAGAAAAGCTAATATAAACTTCATTTATCTTCCTTGTTATAATTTTATTCATTAGTATAACATAATTTAATAATAATTAAATGAAAGTTAATAAATATTATTTTTATAAATTAATTTACTTTTGATATAATTGCGTAATTACAATAAAGGTTTTTTATCAAATGCAATTTCAAATAGATGCAACATCACACCATAAAACTAGAGCATGTACAATTCAAACAGCTCATAGTACAATTCAAACACCAGTTTTCATGCCAGTTGGTACTCAAGGAACAGTTAAAACACTTGATGCAAATGACATGCTTGAACTTGGTGCAAAAATTATTTTAGGGAATACATACCATTTATACTTACGTCCAGGAAGTAAGATAGTTAAAAAAATGGGAGGACTTCATGGCTTTTCAAAATTCCCAAACTCTTTTTTAACTGACTCTGGAGGATTTCAAGCTTTTTCTTTAAGCAAAAATACAAAACAACATGAAGATGGAATTATGTTCAAATCTCATATTGATGGAAGCAAGCACTTCTTTACACCTCAAAGTGTACTTGATACACAATATGATTTGGGTTCTGATATTATGATGATTTTAGATGATTTAGTAGCACTTCCAAATACAGATGAAAGAATTGAAAAGTCAATTCAAAGAACAACTAAATGGGCGCAAGAAGCAATAACTTATCATAAAGCTCAACAAGAAAAAGGTATTGGAGTAGATCAAAATATTTTTGCAATTATTCAAGGTGGAACTAGCAAAAAATTTAGACAAATGAGTGCTGAACAATTATGTTCACTTGAAGACTATGATGGTTTTGCAATTGGTGGATTAAGTGTAGGTGAACCTAATGTTGATATGTATAAAACAGTTGAGTGGACAACAGACTTTATGCCAAAAGATAAACCAAGATATTTAATGGGGGTAGGAACTCCTGAAGATTTAATTGAAAATATTGAACGTGGTGTTGATATGTTTGATTGTGTAATGCCTACAAGAAATGCAAGAAATGGAACACTATTTACAACATTTGGAAGAGTTAACATTAGA
>Ga0193962_1000777_pt1 | contig 14894 bp, 11 predicted proteins | sample FB_5_MG_FD_140335 | JGI IMG/M metagenome (GOLD analysis project Ga0193962, IMG submission 140335) | Microbial mat bacterial communities from the Broadkill River, Lewes, Delaware, United States - FB_5_MG | ecosystem: Environmental > Aquatic > Freshwater > River > Microbial mats | place: USA...
AGTTGATAGCGCAAGGTGAAGATCAAGCAGTTCGACAGTTAGAAGCATGGCTAAATCAAGGCCCTGAATTGGCTACTGTGGCTGAGGTTGCTAGCAGTGTTGTTTCTCTATCAGAGCAATACGAAACGTTTAACGTTAGCTGATAATAAAGCGTTAGTATTTATTTGTCTCAGTGGGAGTGGTTGATGTTTTCATTACTTAAATCTTTATTTTTTGGAAAGAAAGCTGAACAGGAAGCAAGTGATGTTGCTCCTCAGGCGGCAAGATCCAATGACGATATTAAAGAAGCGGATGAAGCTGAGGAACTAGCGTATGGGCATCAATCCTTAGAGCATGCTCGAGAGCTAAGTTTGGCGTTTATCAGTAATTTGCTAGGTGTGAGAGCACTTGAAACTGAGGAATCTCTTGCGCAAGAGGCGATATTAAGAAACGCACTTGATGAGGAGTTGGTTGGCTTAAGTGAAGAGTCGATCCCTAAATTGTCACGTAATGCATTAACGCTGTTAGATGATTTGATGAACCCTGATGTTCCAAAGCATCGAGTGGTTGATGCGGTTAAAGAGGATCCAGCGTTAGCGGGGAAGGTGATCTCTATCGCTAACTCGCCTGTCTATATTGCTGCAGATGTTGAGATAAAAGATCTAGAGCATGCGTTGAGTATGCTTGGCGATGAACGGCTTAAGGATGTAGTGATGTCCTCTTTGGTAGCCGACGAGTTTAAAGTTGAAAATTATTACTTTGATACATTCGGAAAATCACTGTGGGAGCATTCAACAGAGGTTGCTGCTAATGCGCGGCATATTGCTGAAAATACGGGTGCAAACCCTAGCTTGTCTTTTTTTATTGGCCTTGTTCACGATATCGGTAAATTAATAATCTTTAAAAAGTTGGTTGAGTTGCACAAAAACGGCAACGTTGAACCGCACCCACTGGTGTTCAGTAATTTACTCAATGACTACTCCCATGCATTAACCAGGCAGGCGTGTGAGGTGTGGGGATTGCCTGATTATTGGTATAAGCCGATATTGGAAGTTCAGTTAGCAGAACCAGGCGATTTAAAACTGCCAGAATCGATAGCATTGTTTTTAGGTAACGGGTTTTCAGAGCTGCATACTTTGTATTCGGCTAAAGAGATTACTGAATTTGAATTAGTTTGGCGCTTAGGTGAACTTGGATCAACTATTGAAGAGTTTAATACTCTGTATCCCGATATGGCTAAAGAGGGTGGGATATAGGTTCGCCAAGTGGAACGATCTATAGCGTGATGGGATCAGACATAAAAAAACGGGCATAGGCCCGTTTTTTTATGACTTATACTTTAAAGGTTGATGCGCTCTGCGAGTAATGATATTAGGTTTTCGATCTGAACGTCTTGTTTCTCATCATCACGACGGCCTTTGTATTCAAGTGTTCCCGCCTCAATACCGCGAGGAGAGATAACAACGCGGTGTGGGATGCCCATTAGGTCCATGTCAGCAAATTTTACGCCTGGGCTGGTTTTCTTATCACGGTCGTCCATGATGACCTCATAACCTGCTTGTTGAAGGTCAGCATATAGCTGATCAGTCAGTTGGCGTACATCGTCGGACTTGTCATATTGCAGAGGAATTAACGCAATATGGAAAGGTGCGATAGATTCAGGCCAGATGATACCGCCTTCATCATGATTTTGCTCGATCGCAGAGGCAACAACACGTGTTACACCAATGCCGTAACAACCCATGTCCATCACAACGGCCTTACCGTTTTGATCAAGTACTTTCGCATCTAATGCTTCAGAGTATTTTTGACCAAGCTGGAATATGTGGCCTACTTCGATGCCGCGTTTGATCTCAATGGTACCTTCACCGCAAGGGCTTGGGTCACCTTCGACAACGTTACGAATATCTGCAACTTCAGGAAGTGCTACATCTCTTCCCCAGTTAATGCCGAAGTAATGTTGGCCATCTGTGTTAGCGCCGGCACTGAAATCGGAAGTTTTTGCTACAGTACGGTCAACTACCACAGGGATGTTTAAGCCGACAGGACCTAAAGAGCCAGGGCCTGCGCCGATGAGATCTCTGATCTGACTCTCTTCAGCAAACTGGAGGGGTTCGGCAACCTGTGCGAGTTTTTCTGCTTTGATCTCATTTAGTTCGTGATCACCGCGAACTAATAAAGCAACGAAATCAGCTTCGCACTCATCTGAAGCAACAACAATCAGGGTCTTAACGGTCTTCTCTATCGAAAGATCAAACTGTTTAACTAACTCGTCGATTGTTTTAGCGTTAGGTGTATCGACAGTAGTCATTTCAGTGGTAGCTGCTGGAAGCTCGCCCGCAGGTGATAACGCTTCAGCTAATTCGACGTTTGCCGCAAAATCACTGACGTTGGAGAATGCAATATCGTCTTCTCCAGAATCAGCAAGCACATGGAACTCGTGTGAAGAGGCGCCGCCGATGGAGCCGGTATCAGCTAATACAGGGCGGAAGTCTAGACCTAGTCGATTGAAAATATTGCTATATGTCTGATGCATTACATCATAGGTTTCCTGTAGCGATTCTTTGCCTACGTGGAAGGAATATGCATCTTTCATGATAAATTCGCGTGAACGCATGATGCCGAAGCGAGGGCGAATCTCATCGCGGAATTTTGTTTGAATCTGGTAGAAATTTGCCGGTAACTGCTTGTAACTTTTAATCTCACGGCGAATAAGGTCGGTAATAACTTCTTCATGAGTAGGGCCTACACAGAACTCGCGATTGTGACGATCTTTAACGCGTAGTAGTTCTGGTCCGTACATCTCCCAGCGGCCGGATTCTTCCCATAGTTCAGCGGGTTGGATCGCAGGCATCAGCACTTCCATCGCACCCGACTTATCCATCTCTTCACGAACAATGCGTTCTACTTTGCGAAGTGTACGTAAACCTAGCGGTAGCCAATTATAAAGACCTGATGCAACCTTACGGACCATGCCGGCACGCAACATAAGTTGGTGGCTGACGACTTCGGCGTCTGATGGAGTTTCCTTAACCGTGGAGATGAGGTACTGGCTAGTGCGCATATTATTACTCAATTTTAGAATTTAATTACAAACCGGCACATTGTAGGTGTCTGTTGAGGAGCTGCCAAGTAAAAAAACATTAAGTATTTGCTTGGGATATCCTAACTTCACGTTGAGGGTAGGGTATCTCAATACTGTTTTCTTGCAGTGCGTTGAAAACACTGAGATTAACCTGGTATTGAACCTCAAAAAAACGCTCAGTGGGTACCCAGTATCTATAGGCTATATTGATTGATGAGTCGGCAAATGCCTCGATACCTATTTGGGGGGCGGGCGTGGTAGGAATCTCTTCAAAACCGATTAAGCACTGGTTGATAATAGTGATCGTCTTTTCGGGACTGCAGCCGTAGCTAATGCCGACACTGGCCTCGACTACTTTGTATTCAAATGAGTTGGTTATGACTTCACCCACAATATGCTTGTTGGGGATAGTGATAATCTCGCCATCTTCAGTGTTTAGAATGGTATGGGCTAAACGTATTTCCTTAACAATGCCTGATATGTTGTTGATATTTATGGTGTTTCCAACAACAAATGGGCGCGTTAGAATGATGGTGAATCCCGCGCCATAGTTAGAGAAAACGCCTTGTAAGGCTAAGCCTAAGCTTAAGGATATTGCACCGATTGCCGCGACAAAAGGGGCGACACTTATGCCAAACTTGCCTAAACAAACTACCAGCACCATGGCGATAACAAGTAGTTTTACGCAGCTTGAAATAAACTGACTTAACGTGACGTCGACATTTTTTCTTTCACATAGTCGCAAAACTATCTTGGCGAGCCAGCGGGCAACAAAAAATCCAAGTAGGAAAATGATGATAGCGCCAATCACCTGAAAGCTGTAATTGACGAAAAAATCGATAACCATGTTGGTAAGACGAGTAATCGTTTCCAACTCGTTTTGGATCTCTTGTTCCATTGTCATCCTCGGCTAACAGCGTGACCTAAAATAAAGAGTTAAGCTGTCATCCTTTCAGAATCTTCGATAAATGCAAATAATTCAGGCAGTTGTTTTTCACTAAAAACGGGGATTCCGTTTCGTATCAACTCGGCTGCTGCCACACCTGCACCCTCAATTAGGGTGTTGGTAAAGTTGCCGTCATAGATGCGTTGATTGCCGCAAGAGGGACTTTTGGCTTTCATCAATGCGCAGGCTACGCCCTCGCGTTTAGCGATATCGAGGGTTTTTTCTGCACCATTAAGAAATTCAGGCGTGACGTCTGTCCCTTCCTGAGTTGTGATAAGAATGGGGAATTTGCATTGGGTTTCAGCCGCTGGGCGAGGAATGGTCATTCCCCCAGCTACTTCTGGGCAAACGGCTACTAAGCGGCCTTCCTTGCGCCAGCGTTGTAAAGTTGGGTGGTTGATTAGGTGATGCCCACCATCATATCGAACGTTATCACCCAGCATGCAAGCGCTGATTAGTATCTTCTTCATATGCCAATATTCTTGTTGTTATTTTTTTGGGCACATTTTACTCATAGAAAAATAGATAGCAATCGACCAAAGTCTAGGTCGTAAGCATATCTTGATTTTGATCATGTCTTTTGTGCTTAAGTGAGGAGAGGTGAGTAGGGTTTTGTTAGAGATGAACGATAGATTTAACAAAAAGTGAGGTACTAAACGCAGTTTAGTACCTCATTTGATACAAGGTAGAGATTAAGCGTCGCGTTTGTCGACCATAAACGTCGCACTGCCTGTTGCAACAAGCTTATCGCCTACATGCACATCGGTTTTACATTTAACACGTTTGCGTCGGAGATCAATCTCTTCAACGGTGATAGAAGCTTTTGCGGTATCGCCAATAAAAACAGGAGCGCGAAATTTGATCTGTTGATCGATATAAATAGCACCAGGTCCTGGCAGTTTGGTACCTGCCACTGTCGATATTAATGCCGCACTAAACATGCCATGCACAATTCTTTTCTCAAAAGGCGTTGTTTTGGCATAGTCATCATTGATGTGGACAGGGTTAGTGTCGCCAGAAATGCCTGCAAAAAGGCATACATCGGCATCCGTGATTGTTTTTGCAAACATATCGCTCATACCAACTTCAAGGTCTTCTAAATAGTATCCGTGGAGATCATGCATTGGGGGATTCCTTCAGGGGATCAGTAATTAAATGGATAATAACGAATCTCTCTTGCTCTTGGCTAACGGAATAATACGAGAATTGCAATTTACAAAGAATAATTACCGCTGGCTGTGGCTTAGGAGTAGGCTTACTGCATCCCCTATAAATTTAGGACTATTTCCTGTATCTTGATGCGCAACTTTTATTAATGGATTTGAGACCCGGTTACACATGATTATCAAACCAAAAATTCGCGGTTTTATTTGTACTACTACACATCCAACTGGCTGCGCGGCGAATGTACGCGAACAGATTGAATACACCCAAAGCAAAGGAACGATCGAGAACGGTCCTAAGCGTGTGCTGGTTATCGGTGCATCAAGTGGCTACGGTCTTTCTTCCCGTATAGCGGCGGCTTTTGGTTCTGGTGCTGCAACAATCGGTGTGTTTTTTGAAAAGCCGGGTACAGAGCGTAAAACAGGTACAGCGGGTTGGTATAACTCCGCTGCATTTGATGCTGAAGCTAAAGCTGCTGGTCTATATTCAAAAAGCTTGAATGGTGATGCGTTCTCCCATGAGGCTAAAGCTAAAACGATTGAGTTGATCAAAGAAGACCTAGGTCAAATTGACCTGGTCGTTTATTCCTTAGCTTCGCCTGTTAGGAAAATGCCTGATACGGGTGAGGTTGTGAGATCATGTCTTAAGCCTATCGGTGATTCTTACCAGTCGACTGCAATCGATACCAATAAAGATGCCATTATCAGTGCAGAAGTTGAGCCTGCAACGCAAGAAGAGATCGATGCGACCGTTACCGTTATGGGCGGGGAAGATTGGGAGCTTTGGATCAATGCACTTCAGGATGCAGGCGTGCTTGCTGATGGTTGTAAATCAGTTGCTTATTCTTATATCGGTTCCGACATCACTTGGCCAATCTATTGGGATGGTGCCTTAGGTAAAGCGAAGCAGGATCTTGATCGCGCCGCTAAGGCGATTGATACGCAGCTTAAAGAGAAAGGCGGTCAGGGTAACATTGGCGTGCTTAAATCTGTTGTGACGCAAGCAAGCTCCGCGATTCCTGTTATGCCGCTTTATTTGGCAATGTGTTTCAAAGTAATGCGTGAGCAAGGTTTACACGAAGGTTGTATGGAGCAGGTTCAGCGCTTGTTTGCTACAGGTCTATATGGAAGCAGTGCTCAGATTGATGATAGCAATCGTTTCCGTATGGATGATTGGGAACTTAAAGATGAGGTTCAGGACGCGTGTCGTGAAATCTGGCCTCAAGTGACCACAGAAAACCTTTTTGACCTTACCGATTATCAGCTATACAAAGATGAATTTTTGAAACTGTTTGGTTTTGGTATTTCATCGATCGATTATGAAGCTGACGTTGATACTGTCGCAGAATTTGATGTAGCAGATATCTAATCGGTAATTGATTACTGGGTTATGTCACTTAAGTGACTACCCAGTAATCTTGTAGTAATATTAGACGTAATATTTACGGTACTTAATCCATATCGTGCCTCGCTTCAAAAGGAATTGAAGATCATGTGCTATAAAAAAGCTATCCCTGCCTTTCTTCTTTTTGCATCAGTGTTGTCTGGTTGCCAAACCCAACTCGTCAATAACGAGCCTCAATCTGGTTATGTTTCGATTCAAAGCAAAGCGCTATCTCATCTGCCGCCCACTGCTAAGGTTGTTATATCTTTTCTAGATAGCGAAGGGTTGGTTAAGCAAGATGAGTTAAATGGGATTAAGCATTTTCCCTATTATTACCGCTTGCCAGAGTTTTCCGCACGTACTCCCTCTAATGTCGAAGTAAATATCAGTATTGGTAATGGTCAATCGTTACTGCGTGGAGAAGGTGTGGTGTCAGAAGATGCTAACGTTAGTATCCAGCTTGATGCGTTAACAGGGAAAGATTTAGCGAATACTTATTGGCAAGCGATTGATATATCAGGCAGAGGGTTGCCTCCTACGGTTAAAACGACATTGGCGTTTAATAATAAAGGTAAATTGTCAGGTCATGCAGGCTGCAATCACTACCGTACCGCCTATAGTTCCAGTGCTAATTTTATCGAAATAGAAAAAGCTGAGTTGACGCGCCAGATCTGTTCAAGTCCGATAATGTACCACGAAAATCGTTACTTACATTTTCTGAAAGGGGCTGAATACTACTCTATTGATAAGGAAGGGAACTTATCAATCTATGTTTCTGAAAGAGAAAAACCCATTAAATTCTCAGTGGCTACTTATCAAGAAGTAGAAGTGACAATGCGGGCTTTCTAAAGTTTTTCCTTTGTGAGACTTTTTCACTGGGAGTAAGGCTTAGTTTCTGAGAAAATAGATATCCTAGTAATTTTCTCGGTTAATACGTTTTTTATGTCCCAAATTACCGCCCCGAATCTTTTCTCCTATCCAAAATATTGGGCTGAGTGCTACGCTCCCGCACCTTTTCTGCCAACCAGCAGAAAGGAGATGGAGGAGCTTGGCTGGGACAGTTGTGATGTAATTATCGTGACAGGTGACGCTTATGTCGATCATCCCAGCTTTGGGATGGCGGTTATGGGGCGTTTGCTTGAGGCCCAAGGCTACCGTGTCGGGATTATTAGCCAGCCAGATTGGACCTGCGCGGATGCATTTAAAGAGCTTGGTCAGCCTAATCTCTATTTTGGCATTACCGCGGGTAATATGGATTCTTTGATTAATCGATATACAGCCGATAAGCGCATGCGACACGATGATGCTTATACTGCCGGCGGTATGGGGGGCAAGCGTCCTGATCGAGCCGTTATAGTTTACAGCCAGCGTTGCAAAGAGGCATATAGAGAAACGCCCGTTGTACTTGGTGGGATTGAAGCAAGTTTACGTCGAATTGCGCAATACGATTACTGGAGCGATAAAGTACGTCGCTCTGTGCTGATGGATGCTACCGCCGATATTCTTTTATATGGTAATGCGGAAAGAGCGATTGTCGATCTTACGCATCGGTTGGCGAATGGGGAGTCTATAGATCAAATTGTCGATTTGAGAGGGACGACAGTTCTTTGTTCGACAATCCCTGCAGATTATATTGAAGTGGATTCAACAAGAATTGATTGGCCAGGTTATATCGAAGACTTGCCGAATCCATACGAATATAAAGATGCGGCTAGTTGTGAGAAAAAAGAGACAGAAGTTGATGTTGTCGCGCCGCTTCGCATTATCCCTGCTCCTTTGAAAGGGAAAGAAAAGCTGCCAGACGAAACGTATATCAGGCTACCTTCATTTGAGAAGGTCTCTAAAGACCCCGCGCTTTATGCTCATACATCTCGTGTGCTGCATCAAGAATCAAATCCCCATAATGCGAAGATTCTTGTACAGAAGCATGGTGCCCGAGAATTATGGGTTAATCCGCCACCTATACCACTAACGACCGCTGAAATGGATAAGGTTTTTGGTCTTCCTTATCAGCGAATCCCCCATCCGCGCTATGGGCAATCGAAAATTCCTGCGTTTGATATGATTAAGTTTTCGATCAATATTATGCGTGGTTGCTTCGGGGGCTGTACGTTCTGCTCTATCACCGAGCATGAAGGGCGAATAATACAAAGCCGTTCCCATGAGTCTGTTATTCATGAGATTGAAGAGATTCGGGATAAAGTGCCTGGCTTTACCGGTGCTATCTCTGATTTGGGCGGTCCAACCTCTAATATGTACCACCTGAATTGCAATGACCCTGAGATACAGTCTTCTTGTAGAAAGTTATCATGTGTTTACCCGGTGATATGTAAAAACTTAGATACGGATCACTCGCCTACCACGCAGTTATACCGTAAGGCACGAAAGGTTGAAGGTGTTCATACGGTCTCAATCTCTTCAGGTCTACGTTACGATCTAGCGGTAGAAGATCCAGAGTATGTTCGTGAACTGGTAACCTATCACGTAGGCGGTTACCTGAAGATTGCGCCTGAGCATAGCGAGGAGGGTACATTATCGATGATGATGAAACCCGGGATGGGGACCTATGATGCATTTAAGAAAATGTTTGAACGTTTCTCTCGTGAAGCAGGTAAGAAGCAATATTTAATACCGTATTTTATAGCAGCGCATCCTGGTTGCGAAGATAAGGATATGGTGAATCTAGCGCAGTGGCTCAAGCGTAATGAGTTTAAAGTTGATCAGGTACAAACGTTTTACCCTTCACCGATGTCGCTCGCTACGGCAATGTATCATTCGGACAAAAATCCATTAAAGAAAGTGTCTTACAAAAGCGGCAAGCTATATACACCGAAGACTGAAGATCAGCGCAAAATTCAAAAAGCACTTTTACGTTATCATGATCCTGTGCATTGGCCGCTGCTACGTCAGAAGCTACCAGAGCTTGGTTACGCCCACCTCATTGGCGATTCACCTAATAGCCTTGTACCCGCAAAAGAGAAGTCGAGTAGCAATGACAAGGGTAAGGCGGGCGCGCGCAGTAATCGTTCTTCAAACAAACCGGTTTCTAAGCGCACAAGCAGCCGCCCTGTAAATTCTGCTAAGAAGCCTAAAGGTAAGAAGAAAACTCGACAGAAATCGCTTAAGCCAAGGTAGAGGTAGCTTGGCTATAAATTAGCGCTATATTCTTCCTGAACGTTTTAATAGCATATATTCATTCACCAGGGATACATGCATCGATTCCGGTATTGAATCGGCGATTAGTACACCCTGGGCTTTTAATTTTCTAATAAGCGCTTGGCGCTGTTGCGTATAAAGATGAGTGGCCGTGTAAAGCAGGGCATCTTTAATATCTGTTACTTGAATATTGTTTTCTAAATTACGTTCCTTGAGGCACGCAATCATCACTAAGTGCTTTTTAGTGAGGAGTTTAACGGATTGAAGAAGGTCATCAGAATCTTCATCTCTCAGATTTGTAATCACTATGATAAGCGACCGCTTTTGCTGCTTTAGCATTAATTGCTGTGCAGCACTGGCGAGGTCACAATTTTCTAAAGAGCTGTGTAGATCATAAAGGCTGTTAAGCAGCGTATTAATTTTGTTTTTGCCTTTGATCGGCTTTATCCAGCGACTATCACCCGAAAAACTCATCATGCCAACCGCATCGCCAGCAGAGAGTGCCATATAGGATGTAAGGAGGAGCGCATTGATGCTGTGGTCAAAATGGCTTAAATCACCATCTTGGGCGCGCATGCGTCTACCGCAATCCAGCATGAAGATGATCTCTTGATCTCGTTCATCCTGGTATTCACGGGATATTAGTTTGTGCTGCCTAGATGTCGCTTTCCAGTCGATCTGACGTATCTCATCACCCCTCTGGTACTCCCTTAATTGCTTGAAGGATTGCCCTGATCCCCTGCGTTGAGACAAATGTGCACCGATATGAGCTAATCGTTGTTCATAATCTAAGAAGCTAAGATTGGCTATCGCCATGAAATTGGGGTAAATCTTTGTTGTTTGGTTGGCATTAATACGTTTTTGGTAACGCCAAAAATTAAAGGGGGATTGGACGCGAAGGTTAATTTGATTAAAGCTTGCTGGCCCGCGCTTTATCGGGCGAGCCGTATATTTTGCGATCGCGATTTCACCCGGTTGAAGGCTGAGTTCCGATGGCAGTTGCTCGGTTTTTATCGTAGCGGGATAGCTATCGGTATAACTGAATTTAATAGGGCGTTTTGAATTGTTTTCAAACTTCAGTTGGATTTTGCAATCGCTACCAAGGGCGAGATTACTTGGAAGTTTTCGCCACGCATGAATACTGTTTGTGAACTTTACAAGATAAGCATCAGTCAGCAGTAAAGCGGCCATCAGGGTTATTAAAACCCACCAGATCGCGCTAATGAGCGTTAAGTCCATTTCGCTAAAGATGCGAAGTATCACTAATAAAAACGCAGTCGCTAGAAAACTATAAAATGCGACAAAAAAACGCTTATCCGGTATTAAGTTCATTGAGATGTGCTCATACACGTGGTGCGTCGATAGACTGAATCAGTTGGCTAAGTATTTGGTCTGGGGTGAACCCTTCAATTTCACTATCAGGCGAAAGTAAAACCCTATGTCTAAGCACGGGCAGGGCGACTTGTTTGATATCATCGGGCAGCACAAAACTTCTGTTATTCATCAAGGCCCATGCTTTCGCCGCATTGACGATACCGATACTTGCGCGTGGTCCAGCCCCTCTTAATATCGTGCTGGTGTTACGCGTTGCATGAACAATATTGATGGCGTAGCTAAGGACTTGGTCATCAATGGTATTTGCTTCCGCTGCTGCTTGTAATGCCATGATATCTTCTGGTGATAGCTGCTGGCTGATCTGTTGATCGATGGTGGACATAGATAACTTACCGTTAGTCACCTGTGAAACCATCTGTTTTTCTTGCTCAAACTCAGGATAGTGAATAAATACTTTAAGTAAAAAACGGTCTAATTCCGCTTCAGGAAGTGGGTAGGTGCCTTCCTGATCAATAGGGTTTTGTGTTGCAAGAACCATGAATGGCGCATTAAGCGGGTAGGGCTTACCCTCGATGGTTACCTGCTGTTCTTGCATGACCTCAAGCAAAGCTGCTTGTGTTTTTGCTGGTGAGCGGTTGATTTCATCGGCCAGAAGTAGATTGGTAAAAATCGGTCCCCGACGGATGTTAAATTTACCTTTTTGCATATCGTAGACAGCATGACCTGTCATATCGGCAGGCATTAAGTCGGGTGTGAACTGGATTCGCTTAAATTGCCCTGCAAAGCAAGTTGCTAGTGCTTTAACTAGCAAGGTTTTACCAAGCCCAGGTAGGCCTTCAAGCAACACATGGCCCTTACAAAGTAACGTGACAATTACTTGGTCTACAACGTCATCTTGACCAATAAGTATGCTCTTAATGTTGCTGCGAAGTAATTCAATATGCTCAGCCACTATTGGCTCAACTTGAGTGGCTTCTGTCGCGTTATTCATAAAGCGTTCCTGATGTTTATGAGAAGTTTGGTAATAAAGGTGAATTGCTCGTCGCTGTATTTTTCAGTCTCAGAAAGTGCTGTCTTTATATCTTCAACGGGTAGGTTGCTTATTTCTGAGATCACTGCGAACTGATTACTCTCGCTTAATTGCTCAAATGCACTATGGTGGTTCAGTGCTTTTTGATAAATTTCGGTACGTAAAGGCTGAAGTAAAAAGTTCATCTGATTATGACGGTAATGAAAGTTAGCAACGGCAGTAATGTGTTCTTCCATTGATCGTCGAGCGGATCTATTTGTCTCACGTATTGGTCCAAAACGTTTCGCTTTGGTAAGACTCCACGCAAGTAACAGTAAAAGGGATGTAGCAGTAAACTCGAAAGCAAATTGAAGAATTAGATCTAAGAGCGAAGGCCAGTTGGCATATCGCTGTATATATATGCGCTCAACGTCTCTGTTTAGCCAGTACAGCAAGTGTGCATGATCAAAAAGGCCGATTTTATCATTAGCCCAAATGTTAGCATCATTGATAATTGTTAAGCGTCCCTCACCGAGTTGAAAGCTAAGCATAGATGTTGCCACATTGTTCTCGGCGCTCGTGTTGAGTTGTAGATCAGGGAGCGTATTTATTGATTGTTGACTGAGAAGTGGATGTTGCAATGAAGATTCACTCTCTGTCAAAAAACGCAGAGGGCCTGTGGTCTGATCCGTATAGACGGTACTTAATGAGCTTAACTCCGTTTGATTCTCTATGAGTGTAAGCTCATGCCTAACTTTTTCTGATGGCGTCAGTGATTTGTTGGCGCCATTGTTTGCATTATTGTTTGCTAGAGGCGGATTTACGGCATCGCTTTTTTTGATCAACGCGTTTAAGTCGATGGGCGGTTGTGATTCCGCTTCCTTAAACGATGCACTTAAACTGATCAGCTTAGCTAGATTGGATTCATGCTCATTATCGAACTCCCAGATAAGATTTCCGCCTGATCGAATCCATTCAATATATTTATGCGCATCACTTTCACTGATCTCTATTTCACTGTTTGTGATGACAAGGGCCGCGGAACTATCTAGCTCCGAGATAGGTACAGTGTTAGAGCGATGAATAATGTTTTGTCCTTTAAGAGATAGAAATTTTCCAGCGGCATAAAAGTCATTCTTGCGGATATTAGAGGTTGGGCCTTCATTAATGATTTTTTCGACAGGCTGAAGGTTCTTAAAGCAAAGAAGAGCAAAGAGTACCAATAAAATAGTAATGGCGATCTTTAACGAATTATTCATAGATCGAATACCTTCTTGAGATCACCGGAGAGTGTTAATACAGCATCGTCAGTTGGGGATAGATGAGCATATGCTTGTAATTGCCACGTGCGTGTTAAAGCGCTAAAGAAGCGGTTTATATCTTCTTCAAGTGAGTGCTTTACCGCATTGGCGCATTCTTGTTCTGTAAACCAGTCTTCTAAGTGCAGGTCATAACGATTAATCAGAAGGTTGAGGCTGAATCTGTAGAGTAGAGATAGTGCGTGGCGGTGGTTGCCTTCTGCTACGGCTTTCTCGACTGCTTCCGTTATGTCCTCAGGTAGGCTATCGGTTTCGATATTTAGTCCCATAATAACACTAGGTTTTGGGTTGGAAATCTCTTCTTTTTTCCTGCCTACTGTTGCGGCGGATAGATCTAAGTTACGGAGTATATGTTTTGCTATAAAAAGCAGAAGTAGGGCGATGCTGCCCCAAATAATGACTTCAAAAAATACAGATATACTCTTCATTACATCCGAAAGCTCGAAAAGATGTTCAATACTTTCTAGCCATTCGGGGAGCTCAGGAGCTGATTCTTCTGTATCGTTGTTTGATTTCCACTCCCACTGGGTCACTTCTTTTTCGATGACAAAAGGCGGTGACTCAATTATCTCAAGCATCTGCTCTTTTGATTGTTCAGCTTCTTGCGAGGTTTGGTCAAAATGAAGGTTAAGTTCATTTTGCGCAGCATTGAGGTTGTCCGTTGATATCAATGAGAAGCTAAGGCAGCAGAAGAGAGCCAGATGGGATGCGATGTTGTTTGTGCTGGCCGCTTTAGGGGTATTCTTTTGCCGTTTGAGCATGCTGTCGCGAAACAGGAGTTCCAGATCCCATGCCTCTAACTCTACTCGCCGATTGATGTATAGGCTAAAGCCAGAGGCGATATACAAGGGGGCGATAATGCATACAGAGGAGGCGTAGATAAGATTATAGAGGTGCTCAAAAATAAGAGGGTGTTCCATGATGGTATTGAGGAAATCCCAATCAGTGTTCGAAGGAATGAATAGTGCGACTAATGAGATGAACCCTAAACAGAGTAGTATTTCAAAATGGATAAAGACAGTGGTAACCCACGTCGCCGCGTTACCACAACCAAACTGCATTAAAGCGGCTCTTTTAGCGCGCGCTTGTCCTTTTTGTTTCTCAAGCACGGTGATCGGAAGATTAAAAGAGCGTCTGAATTCAAAGCGACGCCAAGTCAGGGCTGAAAAAATATCGAATCGGTAAATATCAATTAGCACGCGAGCGTTAAAGAGCTGTGGTACGGGTTCATTAAATAAGTAACGGCTAAGAAGGTAGAGTGGGAGCCGATCAAATAAAGGCTTTAGCCACCAGAATACAAGCATCGCAATCCAAGGTGATTCGTGGAAGATCGCACTGAGTATCAGAAAGACGGTCATAGCCGGCACAGCCCATGCCACAAGCAGAGGCCAGAACCAGCGTTTGGCCATCAAAATGCCTACATCAATGGCTTCCCACTTACCGCGTAATGCGGGCTTGATTTGTAATTCAGACAGATTCATTTCGTCGTCCAAAAGAAGAGAAGAAACAGAACCAAAA
>Ga0193962_1000782_pt1 | contig 14858 bp, 10 predicted proteins | sample FB_5_MG_FD_140335 | JGI IMG/M metagenome (GOLD analysis project Ga0193962, IMG submission 140335) | Microbial mat bacterial communities from the Broadkill River, Lewes, Delaware, United States - FB_5_MG | ecosystem: Environmental > Aquatic > Freshwater > River > Microbial mats | place: USA...
CAATTTATAAAGATGAGGTTCCTTATTTTAATTGTTTTATGGGTAAGAGAGCAATTGTAATTGATCCATATGGAAATGTATTTCCTTGTAATGAACTTTTAGAAAGTTTGAAAATGGGAAATCTAAAAGATTATATGGGAAATCTAGACGCTCTTTTAGAGTCTAAACAAGCACAAGATGTCTTAAAAAAAGTAGAGAATAAACAGTGTCAACCATGTTCTATGTTATGTGCACATAAAATAGAATTCCCTTGGGGAAAACAAGTAGGATTGCAATAATGTGTGGTATTGTAGGAACAAATTTTAAAACAGAGAAGTTTTATAAATCTATTGAATTATTAGACCATAGAGGTCCTGATAATCATGGATATTTTGAATTTGAAAATAATCAGTTTGGACATACTAGGCTTAGTATTATTGATTTAAATGATGAAGCAAATCAACCAATGGTTTTTGATAATTTAGTTATTACATTTAATGGAGAAATTTATAATTATCAAGAATTAATTAAAAATGAAGATTTAAAATGTATTACAAAGTCTGATACTGAGGTAATTATTAGGCTTTATCAGAAATATGCAGAGAATTTTTTAAATAAATTAAATGGAATGTTTGCTTTTTGTATTTTTGATAAAAAGAAAAAAAGCTTTTTTTGTGCAAGGGATAGATTTGGTAAAAAACCATTTTATTATTATTATCAAAATAATAAGTTCATATATGCAAGTGAAATAAAATCTATTTTAAATCTTTTAGATTCTACTCCTATAATGAATGAAATAGCTCTTAGTGAATATCTTTCTTTCATGACACCAATTAATAATAATACATTTTATAAAGGTATAAATAAACTTTCAGCTGGGCAATTAATTTATTTTGATGAGAAAAATTTTAAAGTAAGTTCATATTATGATATAGATAATATAAAAACAACACAATTTGATGAAAAAATTGTTTTAGAAAATATAGAAACTAAATTAATTAAGTCAGTAAAAAGTAGGTTAGTATCTGATGTAGAGGTTGCAACGCTTCTATCAGGTGGAGTTGATTCTTCTTTAACATCTGCTTTATATTCAAAATATAGTAAAAACCAAATAAATACTTTTTGTATAGGTTATGACGAGCATTTACATTATAGTGAAACCTCATATGCTCAAATTGTAGCAAAACATATAAATTCAAATCATCATGAATTAATAATTGGTAGAAAAGATTTTATTGAAACAATTGATAAAATGTTAGAGTATACAGATGAACCTTTTGGTGATAGTGCCTCTATTCCTACATATTTACTTAGTAAATACATTCACAAACAAGGTATAAAAGTAGCATTGTCTGGGGAAGGAAGTGATGAAAGTTTTTTAGGTTATGATAACTATTTTAAAATGCTTCAATATTATAATTCAAAAGGTAGTATTGAACCTTTTTCTTTAACAAAAGAATGGGAGTTTAATAATAGAGCTTTTTTTAATAAAAATATTTATCAATCTTGTGGAGAAACATTTACTGAAAAGCAAAAAGAAAAACTTTTTCTAAATTATAAAGAAAAAAATCTTTTAGAAAACTATAAAAGTAATTATAGTGCCATTAAATGGCTTACTTATATTGATTTTAAAGTTTGGATAGCTGAAGTTTTAATGACTAAAATAGATAAAATGTCAATGGCTAATTCTTTAGAATTGAGAGCACCTTTTTTAGATTTCAATTTAGTTGAATATATGTTAAGTGTGGATGAGAATTTGAAAAAAGGAAATACAAATAAATATTTATTAAAACAAATTGCTGAAAAATATTTGCCCAAAGAGATTGTACATAGACAAAAAAAAGGTTTTAGTTCACCATTTATTGAATGGACTTTAGAAGAGTATAAGCAAGAGAGTTTAAATATCATTTTAGAAGTTAATGCAACTCTAAATATATTTAATAAGAGTTTTATACACTTCTTATATAATGAAGCAAAAGAAAAAAGATTTAAACAGCATTTTTGGAATTTGTTTATCTTTTCAAAATGGTTTAAAAAGGTATATCTATGATTTGGTTTGATTTAGTGACTCCAAAATCTGTTTTATTCTTTATTCCTATAATAAAAGAAATAAAACACAGAGGAAGAAAAGTTTTAATAACCGCAAGAGAAGGTAGTGGATATTCAGAAGTTGTGGAATTATTAAGACTTTATAATATGGAATTTGTAAATAGAGGTGAATTTGGCGGAGCTGAGTTAAAAGATAAATTACATGCATCTATTGAGAGACAAAAAGCCTTAATGGAGTTTGTAACTCTTTATGATATAGATAGACTTGTTTGTTTATGTTCTGTTGATGCAAATAGGGTTGCTTTTGGATTAGGTATTCCTGTAATTAATTTTTATGATATTCCTTTATCTGATTATAAAACAAACTTTAAAAAAGCACTTCCTCAAGCAAGACTTACTCTTCCTTTATCTAATAAAGTTTTTAAACCATTTGTTGTGCCAGATGAAATTTTCTTACGATTTTCTTTAGATGAAGAACAAATTTTTGATTATAATTTTATTGATCCTTTAATTTGGTTAAAAGATTTTAAGCCAAGTTTTGAATATGTTAAAGAAATACTTAAACCATACAATCTTGATTTAACAAAAAAATTAATTATTATTAGAGAAGAAGAATATAAATCTTCTTATGTTGATAAAAAATATCCAATTTTATATGAAGAATTAGAAACAATTTATAATTCAACAAACTCAAATATTATAATTATTCCAAGATATGAAAGTTTATATTTAAAAAAAGAATTTCCTTTTGCAGTAGTATTAGAAGAAAAAGTGATTATTCAACATCTTTTAGCTTATGCGGATTTATTTATTGGAGGAGGCGGTACTTTAAATACAGAAGCTTGTTTTTTTAATACTCCAACGATTTCTACTAGAAGTTTTATTTGTCATTATGATAAATACCAAATAGATAACAACTTAATGTATTGGGTTAATACTAAAGAAGAATTATTAGAAAATGTATATAAATTATTATCAGATAAAAAAACTATTAATAAAAATATATTTGATAAAATGAGTTTAGATATTCCAAAGTTGGTTGATCAAATTTTGAATTAATATAAAGAAGGATTTATAATAAATGTCACAAAAAAATGCAGAAGAGCAACTTCAAACAGCCTTAACAACAACTTTTCTAGCTAATTTAGTTTTTCTTAAAGAGTATGATAATAATTTATATCAAAAAGTAGATGAACTATCAAAAATGATTAATGAAGGTATTTATAAAGAAAAATATGCATTAGACTTTATAAAAGAAAATGGAGATTTTGATATATATGATTTGATTAATGATAAATATTTATATAATCAAAAACCAAAAAAGATAAATAATGATTTAGTTCAAAAAGTACAATTTGATGAAAAAGAGTCTATTTTTACCCTTGAAAATATTTTTACTATAAAAGAAAATTTTACAATGGATCCAAATATTAGATTTGATATAAAAAATTATTCACAATCAGTTCAAATGACTATTAGTGATATATCTAAATATACAAATACATTAAAAGATTTTTTAGAAAATAAGAAAAAAAGATTAAAAAAGATTAAAAAGTTTATTTTTATTGGAACTTTACTTGGAAGACATATTCCAAAAATTGCAGAAAAAGTTGATGCAGATTTATATTTGGTTTGTGAAAGAAATTTAGAAATATTTAGATTATCTTTATTTACTGTTGACTACACAGTATTAGCAAAGAAAGGTGTTATTTTTTCAATAATGGATAATCCTATTCAAGAAGAAGAAAAAATGTTTCAATTTTTTAATATTAATTCTTTTGATAATTATCTTATAAAGTTCTCTTCAACTAGAATCAATGTTAAAGAATATATAGATTACTTATTATCATCTTTTATGTGTATAAAACCAACATCTTATGATTATAACAGATATTTGTACACTTTTATAAATAGAAGTACTAAATCTTTAAATAGTAGTTATAAAACCCTTTTAATTAATAAGATTAAAAATAAATCATCTATATTTAAAAATCATCCTGTTCTTTTTATTGGAGCAGGCCCTTCTTTAGATGAAAATATTCTTTGGATTAAAAACAATCAAAGTAAATTTTTCATTGTAACAATAGGGGCGGCTTATAAAAAGCTATTACAAAATGATATTAAAATCAATTTGATAATTACATTAGATGAAAAATATGAAGAATTAAATATGAATCAATTTGATGATGAAAGTGTTTCTTTAATTAATGATGAAACTCTTATTGCAGCATCATGTATGACCGATAGTAGGATATTAGAAAAATTTAAAAAAGATAATCTTTTTTTATATGAGATATTTGCTCCTTTTCATCGTAGAAATATTGAGTTAACAGGTTTTAGTGTAGGAGAAATTGCTATACAATTATTATTAAATATGAATGTAAATAAACTATATTTAATTGGCTTAGATATGGCATTAAATCAAGATACGGGGAAATCACACTTTGAAGGCAATAGTGAAGAGTTAACATATAATTTTGAAGAAGAAAATAGAGATGTTTTTGGATTAAGAGAAGGGCTTTTAAAAGTAAAAGGTAATTTAGAAAAAGAAGTATACACAACAGCTGTTTATTATACTTCAATCAAATATATTGATAAGTATTTAAGTTTAAAAAATGATGATACGAATATTTATAATTTATCAAAACATGGTGCATATTTTAATAATTCTATTCCTACAAAAGTTGAAAATATAAACTTTGAAGATTTTGAAGATTTAAAATTTGATAATAAAACTATACTAAATCTATTTAATGCTTCTTCTTTATCTTTCTTGGAAAATAATTCAAAATCAGAAATCCAAAAAGTGATTAATTTTATAAGAAATAATACTGAAACAAGTTTTAAACAATATAAAGAACAAAAATATACAACTTATGAAGATTTTCTATATGGAACAATAAAACAATTGTCTCTTATAACAGATTATGAGTTTAAAAATAGTTCTATTGCTTATATTCTAAGGAATTATTCTCAAATAATATTACCTTATCTTTCTTATCATTTTAATGATTTAAAAATTAAAAATGAAAGTAAAAAAATAGAAAAAATTAAAAAGATATTTACAGATCAAATAGAACAAATTCTTTATGATTATATGAAGTTTTTAGAAAGAGTTGTATAAATGTAGAGATTCAAAATCTCTACATCTATTATTTATTGTAATAATCTAAGAACGTTTTGTTGAACAGAATTCGCTTGACTGATTGCATAAGAACCAGCTTGAGAAATAATGTTTTGTTTGTTGAAGTTTGCAGATTCTTGTGCATAATCAACATCTCTAATAATAGATTCAGCCGCAGTTACATTTGTAGCTTGAGTCATTAAGTTTCTAACAGCTGATTCAACTTGATTTTGAGTAGAACCCACATCTCCTCTATATCCATTTAGAGTTGTAATCGCAGTATCAATAACTGTTTGTTGAGCAGCTGCAACACTTTGTGTTAATCCATTAGCACTTAATCCAGCTAAAGTAGATAATGATAAACCAGAAGTATTAGATCTGATTGCTGTATTACTAATAGTATCACTTGAAGTTTCACCAACTTGGAATGTTAATCCAGAAGATGCTGCTTTACTAGATGAACTAGCTTGTAATAAAGTTGTACCATTATAGTTCGTTTGAGCTGCAATGTTATCTAACTGATCTAAAAGTTTGTCAATATCTTTTCTAATTGATTCTCTACCATCAGATGATGTAGTATCAGTATTAGCTTGAATTAATTTAGCTTTGATAGTATCAAGAATATTTGATTGCTCAGCCATAGATTTATCAGCAATTTGTAATAAAGAAACAGCTGAATTACCATTTGCAACACCTTGATTAATTGAAGTTGCTTGAGTTCTTAATTTATCAGCAATTGCTAAACCAGATGCATCATCAGAAGCTTTATTGATTTTTAAACCAGTAGAAAGTTTTTCTAATGAACTACTTAGAGTTTTGTTTGTATTTGACGCTGCTTCTTGAGCAGTCAACGATGAAACGTTAGTATTAATTCTCATAATAAATCCTTTTTATATATGACACATTGTGATTTGAATAAATCACATCCTCGAACCTTCTTGTTTCACCAAGCATAGAGAGGAAAGCTTTTCTTCTCTTCGGAATCCATTGATCCCTAATCTTTATATTGAAAGTATGGCACACCATTTCTTAAAATTAGATTAAATTAGCTAATCTTTTTTAGAATAATTCCACTTTCTATATGATTTGTATAAGCAAACTGATCAAATAGTGCAAACTTTACTATTTCATGGGTTTTTACTAATTCGTATAAGTCTCTGTGCAGTGTTTCTGGATTACATGAGATATATATAATTTGTTCAAAATCTTTTGCTAACGCTCTTGTAATATCATCAAGTCCAGCACGTGGAGGATCCATAAATATGGTATCAAAGTTATAATCTTTTAGATTTACATCTTTTAGTCTATTAAAAGTTCGAACTTCTTGAAGTCCTTGTGTAAACTCTTCTGCACTCATTCTAATGAATTCTATATTTGAGATATTATTTAACTCGCAATTTCTTCTTGCTGATTTTATTGATGTTTTTGATATTTCAGTTGCTAGGACTTTATTAAACTTTGTAGAAAGGGGTATTGTAAAGTTTCCTCCACCACAATAAAGTTCACATAGATCTTTTGAAGAATCTTGGATATTATTTAAAACCCACTCAATCATTTGAATATTTACATTTGTATTTGGTTGGGTAAATCCACCTTCTTGATATTCAAAATTATAGTTTTTGTTGTTTATACTTAACTTTTCTGAAATTAAATCTTCACTTATAATTTGTTTTTGTTTTCTACTTCTTCCAATAATTTTGATATTTAGTTTGCTTTCAAGCTCTTTTGCAAATATATTCCATTCTTCACTTAGTTTTCTATGATAAATCAAAGTTACGAGTAAATCATTTGTAGTACTTCCTAAAAACTCAATTCCAAAAAGTTTATTCTCAAGCTCTTTTTCTTTTGTTATCAGTTCTAGAAGTTTTGGCATAACTTCTTGAATATGGGGGCTTACTATTTGACATGAGTCTATTTCTAATACATTTTTATTAAAATCATTCATAGCATATGAAATAGAATGGTTTCCCTTTTCATCTTTTTCCCACCAAATTCTAAACTCAGCTCTATTTCTAAAAGCTTCTTCACTACTTTTAATAATGTCAAAATCCATAGATGTAAAGTTTGAAAATCTTTGTTTTTCTCTTTGTACTTTAAAGTCTAGTTGTTCTGCATAACTTTTATCATATAGTGTACATGAAGCACATTTACCAAAATATTCACAATTCATAATTTTCCTTGAAATTAGGTCTCCCGATTTAAAGGGAACCGATGTTTTTTATTTACTCTTAAAACACAAAAATAAATTTAGTGAAAAGTAATAAAACTTTAAAGAGGTGCAAGGTCTTGCACTTATATATTTTTTAATCTAGAATTATATTGAATTCATTATAATACGCTCATGAAAGAAAATTGGCAACAACAACTACAATCACTACTAAATTGTGATTTAAAAACCTTATATCCATTAGCAAGAAGTTTAAACAGAAAGCTAGAGTTTTATGTGGGACCTACAAATAGTGGTAAAACATATAATGCAATGCAAAAATTAAAAGAGGCCAACTCTGGACTTTATTTAGCACCATTGCGACTTTTAGCACTTGAAGGTTATGAAGATTTAAAAGCTTCAAATCTACAAGCTTCACTAATCACAGGTGAAGAACAAATGTTAAATGAAGATGCAGCTCATGTTTGCTCTACTATTGAAATGTTAGATTTTGATTTAGACATTGATGTGGCTGTTATTGATGAAGTTCAAATGCTTGATGACATAGATAGAGGTTGGGCATGGGTGAATGCAATCATTGGATGTCCTGCTAAAAAAATTATTATGACAGGAAGTGTAAATGCTTTGGATGCAGTTAAAAGAATCGCTGCATATTTAGATGAAGATTTAGAGATAGTAAAACATAAAAGAAAAAATGAACTAAAAGTTTTACCTAAATGGACATCATTAGATAAACTAGAAGATGGAACTGCACTAATCGCATTTTCAAGAGCAGATGTTTTAAGATTAAAACATAGACTTCAAAAAAATTATACAGTTTCAGTAATTTATGGAAATTTATCACCTGAGGTTAGACGTGATGAAGCTCAAAGATTTAGAGAGAAAAAAAGTCAGATTCTAATAGCAACAGATGCAATTGCTATGGGATTAAATCTTCCTATTAAAACTATCTTATTTACAACAGACACTAAGTTTGATGGGGTTAGTAAAAGAAAAATTACAGTAAATGAAATCACTCAAATTGCAGGTCGAGCAGGTCGATATGGTCACTTTGAAGCGGGATTTTTAGGTGCCACTAGAAGAGATGTATTAGAGCACATAAAAGTTGAATTTGAAGCACCTATAAAAACTATAAAACCACCTTTTAAAGTAAAAATAAATGCAAATCAACTAGAAGCCTTGGCTGCTCATATTAAAACAAACTCTTTAACAAAAGTATTAAAGTTTTTTGCTGATAATATGTATTTTTCTGGACCATTTATAGCTGCAAACATTTCTTCTATGATTGAAGCTGCAAAAATAGTTGATACTAAGATTAATCTAAAACTTGAAGAAAAATATCTTTTAGCCCAAGCTCCAATTACTGCAAAATCAAACATAATCATTCAAGCTTATGATGCATATATTGCAAGTGTGATTAAAAAAAGAGTTTGTCATTATAAACCATCTATTACCTTGCCTAAAAAAGCTATTACTCAAAGAGATTTATTACTTGTGGAAGATGAAGTTAAAAAAATATCTTTATATCTTTGGCTTTCATATAAGTTTCCAGATCTTTTTCCTGATCATGATAAAGCGTATATTTTGAGAAACTCGTTTAACTCTTTTATAGAAAAATCATTAAAGGGAAATCTAATACAAGAAGAAATGCCTAGAAAAACTTTTACAAAAAGAAGAGAAGCTGACCATAAAAACGAAAAAAGTATCAAAAAAAATTATAATTCAAGAAGACGGAAAACAATTTAATAAAAAATTAGCTAAAATAATCAATTAAATAAATGAAAAGATATAAAAGGAACGTCTAGAGTGTTTGGATTTTTTAAAGTTAGTGAAGACCTTTTCTATGAAGAATTACTATCTGAAAATATGGATAGTGATAAAATTCAAAAATATATAGATAAGGGAATAAATCTAAATAAAAAATATGAAAAAGGACGAACTATTTTATATCCTTTGGTTGCAAAAAGAAAAATCGATGCAATCAAAATTTTGTTAAAAAACAAGATAGATATAAATTCTGAAGATAATTTTGGACGAACAGTTTTAGATGAAGCGGCCCAACGTTCAGATGGTGTTATGGTTAGATTTTTACTTGAAAATGGTTTTGATATTAATCGTAAAAACAGTTCAGGAAGAACAATTCTGCAAGATGTCGCTCTTGAAGGTAACTATAAAATATTTCAAATTTTAATGAATCACCGAGCTGCTTTTAATATAAAAGACTCTTATGGCAAAACTGTATTATTTGATGCTGTTGAAGGTGGTAATCTTAATATTTTAAAAGATGTTATAAATTATGTTGATACTTTAAATATTTTAGACGAAAATAATCAATCTGCTCTTTTTAAAGCTGTATTAAAAGAAGATAATTCTTTAGCTCAAGCTTTAATTTCACATGGAATTAATGTAAATTTTTTGGATAAAGATGGTCAAAATGTACTTTTTAATACTATTTTACAAGGTTCAAAAAATATCTCTTTAATAGAACTACTTTTAAAAAAAGAAATAAATTTAAATATTGTTGATAATAGTAATAGAAATATAATTGATGAACTTTTATTTGTACATGATTTACAAAAAAATGCTAAAGAGCTTGATGGTAAATATAAGCTAATAAGCCCTGACAAAGATTATTTATCTTTGGCTCTTTTATTTATTGAAAATGGATTAGATATTGATAAAACCCATGAAGATGGGAAAACAACACTTCAAAAAGAAATAGAAAAGAAAAATATTGCAAATGTGGAATTTTTAATTGAATGTGGTGCAGATGTAAATATTAGTGATGAAAATGATAAAAATATTATTTACAAAGAAATCATGAAAGGTTACTCAAACTATAAAATGATTGATTATTTAGTTTCTAAAGGTGCTGATATTGAAGCTAAAGATTTAGATGAGAAAACTGTTATTGATGATATTGTTGAAATAATTGCAATTCAAAAAGGTTTTAAAAAACCTAATCCTTTTCTTTGCGAGATAATAAAAGAAGATGAAAAATATGATGTTTTATTAAAAAAAGTATTAACTCATAAACCAAATCTAGAAGCACAAAGACTTGATGGAAAGAATATTCTATTTGATTTAGTTTTATATAATGATTTTGAAACATTAAAAACTATTATAAATCATGGTGTAAATTTAAATATTACAGATAAAAGAAAATATACACCTTTGATGTATATGGTAGAAGAGGGTTTAAAAATAAAAGATAAAAGAGAAAAAGATGCTTTTATTGAAAGATTAGTCTTTTTTTTAAAATATAGAGTAAATATTAATATTCAAGATAATGATGGAAGAACCGTAGTTCACAAAGCTGTAATTGCAAATGATTTAGTAGTTGTAGAAAAACTTCTAACAAAAAAAGCAGATTTATCTTTGCAAGATATTCATGGAAGAACAGCACTTCATCATACTCAATGGCATGGTAATTATAAAATTGCTAGATGGTTAATTGCTGCTGGTGGAGATATGAATCAGCCTGATAAATCAGGCTTCACTTTGTTAAATTATGCAACTATTTTTGGGCATATTAGATTAATAGTAGCACTTATAGCATCTGGTGTTTTAATGTACAATCGAAATCCAAAAAACAAAAAAGTCGCACAGTTTTTCAAAGATAGAGAAAAAAATTTAGAAAAATTAGTAACAACAAATGTAAACGATCTTAAAATGCAAGCTGCATTAGTTGAAGTTGCAGATAATTTTAGAAATGAAATAGATGAAGTATTAAAATAAGAAAAAGGAAAAAAATGTTTAACAAATCAATTATAATTTTAGCAGCAGGTGCAGGTACAAGAATGAAATCTGATACTCCAAAAGTATTACATAAGATTTCTGGAAAAGCAATGTTATATTATTCAATAAAAGAGGCTTTAAAATTAAGTGATGATATTACAGTAGTTTTATTTCATCAAGCAGCACGTGTTCAAGCTGAAATGGAAAAATATTTTACTAATATAAATTTTGTTATTCAAGATCATGCTAATTATCCTGGAACTGGTGGAGCTGTTATGAATATCACTCCAAAATATGAAAAAGTATTAGTTCTAAATGGAGATATGCCTTTAATTCAATCAAGTGAGTTAGAAAAATTTGATATCGAAGCAACAATAGTTATGTCTGTGTTAGAACTTGATAGTGCTGATGGATATGGAAGAGTTATTATTGAAAATGGAAATGTTAAAAAAATAGTTGAGCAAAAAGATGCAAATACTAGTGAATTAGCAGTTACAACAGCAAATGCAGGAATTTATCAATTTGAAACAAAATTTTTACTTGAAAACTTAGCAAAATTAAATAATAACAATGCCCAAAAAGAGTATTACATTACAGACTTAATAGAAATGGCAATTGAGCAAGGAAAGGTTTTAAAACCACTTGCTGTGAATGAAGAAAATTTCAAAGGTGTAAATTCAAAAGTTGAACTAGCAGACGCAGAAGTAATTCATCAAAATAGAATTAAAAAAGAGTTCTTAAAAGCTGGTGTTATTATGAGATTACCTGATACTATTTATATAGAAGAGGGTGTTGAAATTGAGGGTGAAAGTATTATTGAAAATGGTGTGAGTCTACTTGGAAACTCAAAAATCATAAATTCACATATTAAAACAAACTCAGTTGTTGAAGACTCAATTGTAAGAGATAGTGATGTTGGACCAATGGCTAGAATTCGTCCAGGAAGTGATTTAAATAAAACACATATTGGAAACTTTGTTGAAACAAAAAAAGCTATTTTAAATGGTGTAAAAGCGGGACACCTTTCATATCTTGGTGATTGTACAATAGATGAAGGAACAAATATAGGTTGTGGAACAATAACTTGTAATTATGATGGTGTTAATAAACATCAAACAATCATTGGTAAAAATGTATTTGTAGGAAGCGATACTCAGTTTGTGGCACCTGTAAATATTGAAGACGATGTATTAATAGGAGCTGGTTCAACAGTAACTGGAAATGTAAAAAAAGGTGAATTGTATTTAACAAGAGCAAAAGCAAAAACTATTGATGGTTACTTTTACAAACATTTTTCAAGTAAAAAAAAGTAGAAAAATATGTTACTAAAAAATAAAAAAATATTAGTAGGAGTAACTGGCTCAATTGCTATTTATAAAGCTTTAGAGCTTATTAGACTTTATATAAAAGCAGGGGCAATTGTTCGAGTTATTATGACAGATGGTGCAAAGAAATTTATAAATCCAATAACATTTGAAGCAATATCTCAAAATAAAGTATTATGTGAAGATAGTGAAAATTGGGATAAAAGCCAAGATTATAATCATATTGATATTGGAAAATGGTCAGATATTTTTGTAATTGCACCAGCTAGTGCAAATACAATAAATAGATTATCAAATGGACTTGCTGATAATTTACTTTTACAAACTGCTTTAGCATATCCTAGAATGAAATTAATAGCACCAGCTGCAAATACTAATATGCTAAAAAATCCAATTACACAAGCAAGTTTAAAAATGCTAAAACTATGTAATTATGAGATTATTTCATCTGTTACAAAAGAGCTTGTATGCAAAGATGTTGGTGATGGAGCAATGGCAGAACCACAAGATATTTTTGATGCAACTTGTAAAGAACTTCTTAAAGTTGATTATTGGATAAATAGAAAAGTTGTATTAAGTGGTGGTGGAACTATTGAAAAAATTGATGATGTTAGATATCTTTCAAATTTCTCATCTGGAAAAATGGCTTCAAGTTTAGCTCGAGCTTTATATTATAAAGGTGCAGATGTTTGTTTAGTTAGTACTAGAGGTCATGAAAATTTACCAAAAGATATTCATATCATAAAAGTTGAAAGTTCAAATGAAATGTATGAGTACTTAGTTGATTCAATTAGAGTTGCTAAAAAAGGAGTTTTAACAAAACCCACTTTAATGGATAGTTCAAGTCCAACATTGATACTAAAAAAACCTTATTTATTTATGGTGGCTGCTATTAGTGATTATCTTCCATCTTTTCCACAAGAGGGAAAATTAAAAAAAGAGTTAATTGGAACACAATGGAATTTAGAGTTAAAACAAAATATGGATATTTTAAAATCTCTTGATAAAGAGGGAATTATTTCAATTGGATTTAAAGCAGAAATGGACGAAACAGCAGCACAAGATAATGCAATATCAATGCTTGAGAAAAAAAATCTCGATGCAGTTTGTTTAAATATTTTAAATGAAAACAACAACTTTGGAAGTGACACTAATAATATTGAATTGATTTTAAAAGATAATTCTTTTGCTTTTAATGGTGATAAATTAGATGTTTCTTTGAATATTTTAGCCAAATTGAAAGAAGAGTTTAAAGAGTATGAATAATTTAAAAACTGCTGTTCATATCGCAATGATTATGGATGGAAATGGAAGATGGGCAAAAGAGCGAGGTCTTAAAAGAACAGCAGGTCATGAAGAAGGTGCAAAAACAGTAAGAACAATAACGGAATACTGCGCAAGCATAGATATAAAGTATTTAACTTTATACGCTTTTTCAACGGAAAACTGGGAACGTCCAAAACTTGAAGTTGAGTTTTTGATGAAACTTTTGGAAAAATATTTAAAAAATGAATTAGAAGTTTATTTAAAAAATAATATTAGATTCAAAGCAATTGGAGATTTAACAAGATTTTCAAAAACATTACAAGCAAGAATCAAAAAAACAGAAGATGAAACTTCAAAATGTACAGGGCTTACTCAAGTGTTAGCTTTAAATTATGGTTCAAAAAATGAAATTATACGAGCAATAAAAAAGTTAAATGCGCAAAATCTAGAAGTTACAGAAGAAAACTTAGAATCTTGTCTTGATACAGCAGGAATTCCTGCTGTTGATATACTAATTCGAACAAGTGGAGAGGTTAGACTTTCAAACTATTTATTATGGCAAAATGCCTATGCGGAGATGTTTTTTACTCAGACATATTGGCCTGATTTTACTCCTGCTGAACTTGATGATATAATCAGTGATTTTTCTAAAAGAGAGAGAAGATTTGGAGGTATTTAGTTTTATTTTTGGTGCGTGTTTTGGGTCGTTTTTAAATGTATTGATTTTAAAACTTCCTTTAAATCAATCCTTAATAACTAATACTAGAAGTAAGTGTCCTTTTTGTTCCCATACAATTTATTGGTATCATAATATTCCTCTTTTATCATATGTATTTTTACGAGCTAAGTGTGCATATTGTGGATGTAAGATCTCTTTTCAATATTTTTTTATTGAATTATTAAGTGCTTTTTTGACACTATTTTTATATTTAAAATTAGGATTGTCTCAAGAATTTATTTTTATGTGTTTGCTTTCTTATGTTTTAATAGTTTTATCTTTTATTGATTTAAAATACAAAGCAGTACCTGATTATTTACTTTTAATTGCATTTGTTTTATCTTTTTTTTCTAGTAGTTTTTCTTTATTTGAATCATTTAAAAATGCATTTTTATTTGCAGGAGCATTAGTTTTATTAAATTTCGTAGTAACTTTTTATATCCAAAATATAAAATCAAAACTTTTAAAAGATGAATCTTTGAAAACTCAAGA
>Ga0193962_1000783_pt1 | contig 14858 bp, 13 predicted proteins | sample FB_5_MG_FD_140335 | JGI IMG/M metagenome (GOLD analysis project Ga0193962, IMG submission 140335) | Microbial mat bacterial communities from the Broadkill River, Lewes, Delaware, United States - FB_5_MG | ecosystem: Environmental > Aquatic > Freshwater > River > Microbial mats | place: USA...
GATCAATTCGATTTTCCAACTCATAAGCTAGATCAGCTCTTGTCTAATTCTATTGTGGCCCAGATGCGTGTTTCTACTACGCCTGACTTAGGTGCCAGTAAACATTTTGATCTATTAACTCGCTACCCTTATGCCTGTTTAGAGCAAACGACAAGTAAATCGCAACCCATTGCACTGTTGCTCGAAAACAAAAAACTGCCGGTTGCCAGTGCTTCTTTCACATCTCAAGAGATTGATAGACAACTGAAAGTAGCCTTGTCCCGTTACAGCGAATTGCAACGTGCAAATGGATCATTCGGTCTTTGGCATAGGCAATCTTCAGAAGAGCATTGGTTGACCGCTTATGCGACTGATTTTTTACTGAGGATAAACGATGCTGGCGTGACAGTATCAGACGAGATGTTAAACAATGCGCTGCAACGTTTAAGTCATTACGTACATAAGCGTTCTGCTTTAACCGTCAATACTTGGTCAGATATTCCTTCACATTATGAGATCGCTTATAAGTCTTTTGCTGCTTACGTGTTGGCAAAACAGGGGCGTGTAACATTAGGGCCCTTAAGAGATCTAGCTGAAAACCAATTGGATAATGCACGTAGTAGCCTGCCAGGTGTTCATTTAGGGCTAGCGATGATTGAAACCGGCAGTACCCAAGAGGGCGAAGAATTGGTGTTAACTGCGATGAAGGTGCAGCGAACACCAGGGTATTTGGGTGACTATGGTTCGATAATTCGAGATACGGCAATGGGGATTCATATCATTCTTGATTCAAAAGCCGCATCCACGGCGTTAAAAAAGCAGGCCCTTCAGAAGATTCCAGATCTGCTAATAGAACTTAAGCAGCAGCGCTGGTTAAGTACACAAGAACGCACCGCTTTATTGAATCTATCGACGGACCTTGCAGCAACTGATCTTGAAGGCGAGTGGCGTGGCGAATTGGATGCCGTAACGGGTAAAGAGGTGCTGATGGCTTCAGGAACGGTTGTGCGTAATTTAGAGGCTGCTGGCACACAATCTTCCTTTACCAACCAATCATTAAAACCGTTATTCGTCAGTTATAGTTGGACGGGTATACCGGCTTCGCCCCCAGCCTCTTTAGATGAGGGTATCCGCGTACGCGTTGAGCATTTCAAAGTCGAGAATGCGAATGCGTCGATTTTACGAGAGGGTCAGGTTCTAAATATAGGTGACACCGTTTTAACAAGAGTACGGTTTTACAGCGAAACACGTGTGCCAGATGGTTTGATTGTTGGCTTGATACCCGCCGGTGTTGAATTGGAAAATCAAAATCTGAAAAACGCCTTTAAGCTTGAGAATATTAAACTTGAAGGCAGAAATATCCAATCACGTTCACGGCTGGCCTATGAAGCCTTTAAGGATGATCGTTACGTTGCGGCTGTTGATATACCGGCTAAACAAGAACAGACGCTTTATTACCTTTCTCGGGCAGTGACGCCGGGTAGCTATACGGTTCCCCCTGTTTTAGCCGAGTCGATGTATAAGCCAAGCATTAGGGGCATTAGTAATAGTATTAAATCCATTGTTGTTATGCCCTAGGCATAGATAGAACGATAGGCATAGATAGAACGAAAAAAGTACGATGAAGAAAATACTTTTGTTCGTAATGCTGGTGGGTATCTGTTTGGCTTTAGGGCTAACACTAGCCGATAGGCTGTACCCGCTAGATCTTCCTGAACATAGAGATAGCTTTGCTACCGTTGTGGTTGATCGTAATGGAGAACCATTGCGATCATTTGCCGATAACAACGGTGTTTGGCGCTATGAAGTGTCAGCGCATGAAGTTTCTGCGCTTTATATCGATGCGCTGATTCATTATGAAGATCAATATTTCTATCAGCATTTTGGGGTTAACCCTCTTAGCTTAATCCGGGCAGGATGGCAGTATGTGCGTGAAGGGAAAGTTGTATCGGGTGGCTCCACCTTAACGATGCAGGTTGCAAGGATTTTGCACCCCCACCGCAGAACGCTTGTTGGAAAATTACAGCAGATGCTGCGTGCGACGCAGTTAGAATGGCATCTTAGTAAAACCGAAATACTAGAGCTGTATCTTAATTACGCACCCTTTGGTGGGACACTCGAAGGTGTTCAAGCGGCTAGCTTACAGTATTTACATAAACCGGCTTCAACGTTGAGGCATTCTGAAGCCGCACTTCTTGCGGTTTTACCTCAAGCACCTTCTAGGCTAAGGCCGGATAGGCACCCCGAAAGAGCCCAAAGGGCTCGTGATAAAGTATTAAAACGCATGCATGATCATGAGCTGTGGAGTGCTGATATCGTATTGCGTAGCCAGCAAGAAAAAATTGCTGTGTGGCCGCTACATACTCTGGTAGAGGCGCCTTTGTTAAGCCGCCGGTTACACCAAAATTATCCTGAAAAACGTATCATTCGTACCAGCATCGATCTTTCTTTACAGCAGCAGTTTGCCGACACTGTGCGAGCTTATATATCCGTATTGGAAGAGAATGTTTCTGCCGCGGTCCTGTTATTAGACAACCAAACGCAGCAGGTGCTTGTTTATATCGGGTCTGCCAACTTTGAAGACAATAAACGCGCAGGCCATGTTGATATGGTGACGGCAACACGCTCTCCAGGGTCAACATTGAAACCGTTTTTGTTTGGCATCTCCTTAGATGAAAATCTAATACACAGTCAGTCGTTATTGGCCGATGTTCCCCGTTTAGGCAGTAAATATCGTCCTGGAAACTTTAGTGAGGGCTTTGCCGGGCCTATCTCGGCGGCGGATGCATTAATACGTTCACTTAATCTACCGTTTGTTCAGTTAATTGAAACCTATGGCCCCCAGAACTTTGTTAATAAGCTTGAACATGCGGGAGTGCACGTCAACATTCCGGGCGGAAGCGCTAATCCCTCTGTGATCCTTGGAGGAGTTGGTGTGAGCTTAGAGAGATTGGTTCGATTGTATAGTGCTCTTGCCAATAACGGCAGAGTTCAGGCGTTATCGTATTTTAATAACAATAGTCAGCCTTCGTCTGCGAATAAAGAGAACAGTCGTGAACTTCTTTCATCGGCTTCCGCTTGGATAACGTGGCGTACTCTCAATGATGTAGTGATGCCGCGAGACTTAAGATACGGAGTCAGTGCACAGGGTTTGCCCCCTATAGGATGGAAAACGGGAACGAGTTGGGATTACCGAGATGTTTGGGCTATTGGGGTTTCAAACCATTATACGCTAGGAGTTTGGTTAGGAAGGCCTGACGGTAAACCTATGGAGAAAACAACGGGTAGTCTGTTGGCCGGTCCTCTTTTGTTCTCTCTTTATGGGCAGTTACCTTATGAAAAAGAATCTCTAAGGCGGCCGTTAAATGTTGATAGTACGATGATATGTTGGCCCGATGGACGTACGGTTTCTTTGGTTAGAAACGATCATTGTCATTTCACAAAAAGTGCTTTTACGATTGATGGAGCAACACCTCGAACACTTAACCCTAGCTATAAAAAAGGCAAGGCTGACTCCCTTTTTTACCAAGCAAATCAGACTTACCTCCTAAACAGTAACACCCATAGAAGGGTAACCCGTGATTGTGAAGATGAATATGAGATTGTGCCTGTATATCTATGGCCTGATCTAATGGAGCCTTGGTTAGAAGGAGAGCGGAGAAGACGCAATATTATTCCACCGTACGATGATCGTTGTCAGGTAATAAAGCAGGTTCCTAGGGTATTGCGTTTATCAGGTATCAATCAGGGGCAGATTTACCATAAGTTAAACAATGATAAATTAAGTTTGAAGGTTGAAATTGAGGGAGGGTCTGGGCAGTTTTACTGGTACCTCGATGGTCAACTACAGCAAGGGAATGCACCAGAGTTAGCTTTTGATGTCAGTGAATCTAAAGTGTATGAAATCCTTGTTGAGGATAAAGCAGGGGCATATGGGCGTGTTCTTTTTGAAATTTTGTAATTTATGAATCGTTTATTGCTTGCTGCTAAATAAGCGATGCCTTATATTTGGTTTTATACTATTAATAGGCAAAATAATTATATGAAACAGCTTATAAATTTTACTCGTATTTTCAAAAAACTCTCCCTCTCTTGCGTGCTAGCTTCTGGTGTCGCCTTAGCAGATAGTCCGGCGGATAAGTATCCCGAGTCGGTTCTATATAGTAAACCTGTTCAGATCTCTGAAAATGTTTGGTCTGCTATCGGAGCAACGCAGTATTATAGTTACGAGAATGGCGGTCATAACAACAATTTAACGTTCGTCATTGGTGATAACGCTGTGCTGGTTGTCAATGGCGGTTCTTCCTACCAATTAGCCGAAGCCCTGCATCAAGAGATTAAAAAACATACTGCTTTGCCGGTTAAGTACGTGGTTGATGAGAACGGTCAGTCTCATGCCATTTTGGGGAATGGCTATTGGAAAGCGCAAGGCGCAGAAATTATTGCGCATGAAGAGGCATTAGAAGAGATTGAAGAGCAAGGGTTACAGGGCTTAGAAACGCTAGAAGGAATCTTAAAAGAGCGCGCTAAAGGGACAACCCTTGTTCCGATAGATCAAACATTCGACGAGAGAATGGCGCTAGATTTAGGTGGCCTTAGTGTTGAGCTAATTCGCTTTGGCCCAGCCCACTCTCTGGGTGATATTTCGGTGTATGTTCCTGCTGAAAATGTGCTTATTGCCGGTGATATGGCTTTCCAGCAACGTTTGCTACCGGTATTTCCTGATACAGATACCGCCGAGTGGTTAGAGACTTGGCATAGTGAATTTGCACCTTTTGCGGCGGGTAAAATTATTATTCCTGGTCATGGCGAAGCGACTGATTTCGAAACAGTTGATAAATGGACCAGAGGTTACCTTGAATATGTCAGAGCTAAGGTTGCCGTGCTACTCGAAGAGGGTGGTTCACTTGAAGATGCCTACAAGATTGATCAAACGCCTTATGCTCATTTAGACACGTTTGAACAACTTGCTGCTAAAAATGCAGGTCGTATTTTTGAAGCAATGGAGTTTGAATAAGAATCTCTCATTATTTCTAGTAAAGCTATTCAGCCACTTTTATAATTTAAATCTCTTTTAAATGTTAGGCGAGTATTAGTGATGACTAAGCGATTAACCTTGGCGGTGATTTGCGTATTTATTTCGATGAATGCGTATTCAGGAGATCCGGTTTGGCGAGAGGGTGGATCGGCACAGTCCTACTCTATTGACGTTTACCATAGTCCTACTTGTGGTTGCTGCAAGGGCTGGATAACCCATTTGGAAGAACATAACTTTAAGGTCAATAGCATCGAAATGCATGATGTTTCTCCGATTAAACAAAAACTTTTAGTACCTCCGCAAGGAGCATCTTGTCATACCGCTTTGGTAAATGGGCTCGTTGTGGAAGGGCATGTACCAGCACAAGATATCAAAACCTTATTAGCAAAGGCTGATTCTGATATTCGCCTATTAACGGTACCCGGTATGCCATCGGGTGGCCCAGGTATGGATCAAGAAGGTGCTAGAAAAGATAAATTTAAGGTATACAGTATTAATAATCACGATGAAGTGAAAGTTTATAAAGTATACGATCATTACTGAATGCTACCGCTGAATTAGCTCTATTAGGTGTACATATAAAAAAAGGCGAATTCATAAAATTCGCCTTTTTTATTACTTGCCGTTTTGTTGAAAATAGCAGTGATAAACTGGTTTCAGTTTACTTACGAATACCTTCAATATTCAGATCCATATAAACAGTTTCTGAAGCAGGGCCTAGATTGTAATTCATACCAAAATCTTTTGGCTTAAGTTCAACGGTACCAGAGAAGCCCGCACGGTAACCGCCCCAAGGGTCTTTTCCTTCGCCCACTTTTGCGACATCAATAGCAATCTCTTTACTTGTGCCATACAGTGTCAACATGCCTTTCATGACGCCGCCACCGTCAGCGTTCGGTGTAAAGGAAGTGCTTTTGAAAGACGCTGTTGGATGGTCTGCTACATTAAGGTATTCATCACTTCGAATGTGTTTATCACGCTCTGCATGGTTAGAGTCAAAGGATGTAACATCAATATCTACATTTACTTTCGATGCCGCAGGGTTGTCAGAATCGTAGCTGAACTCGCCATTAAACGTATTAAAACGGCCCGTTAACCAGCTTGTACCTAGATGACTTATACGGAACTCAATTGATGCGTGAGCGCCTTTAGTATCGATCACATAATCCGCTGCATACAGTGGTGATGCAGTCACTAATGTGGCAAGCGCCAATCCTTTTAAAAACTTAGCTTTCATTATTATTCCTCGCGTAGCGCTAGCATGCGCTTTAGTGTTATGTCTTTATCGATGAAGTGATGTTTTAACGCTGCAATTGCGTGGATAGCAGCAAGAGAGATCAAAATCGTAGCCACGATGAAATGTATCAAACCGGCTAAATCTTCTTGGTTATCTATCGCAAAAGGAAGCGCTGGGATATTAATTAGGTTAAAAAGCTCGATCGCTCGGCCATCAGCCGTTGAAATTAAGTACCCTGAAATCAGGGTGATTAATAACAGTAAGTAGAGTAATGCATGAGCGATTTTAGCGGCGATTATCATCTTTCTCGGTTGTGGTAATGGCGCTGGTGGTTTGTTGAAACTGCGCCAAATCAAACGAACGGCCAAAATCATAGCAACAATTATCCCGATACTTTTATGCCATACCGGTATGGTTCTGTAGGCAGGATCATAGTAATCCAGAGTTTCGATATACCAACCAAGCGGATACAAACCAATGATGGCTAGCGCTATTAGCCAGTGCATGATGACTGGCCCCCAGCCGTAGCTGTGTTCATCATTAGTAAGTTTGTGGTTTAAAACCATGTGAATCGTTGCCTCGTTACTTTTACATTACAGCCAATCAAAACAGAGAGCGCTGTGAGTTTCACGTTAATTTACTTTTCTTTACAGCGCGTTACCTATTTTAGTTAACTTAATGTCGCTGAATAATGATTGATTTCTATACCTTATAGGTGGATTATTGATGCGTCTAATGCATATTTTACATCTTGGTTATGCTTCAAATGAATTTACGATCGGTTGACCTCAATTTACTTGTAGTGCTTCAAGCCTTGCTAGAAGAGCAACATGTGTCAAAAGCGGCTGACAGACTACAGATGAGTCAGCCAGCTGTGAGTAGAGCGCTCCAGCGTTTGCGGCTCACCTTAGATGACCCAATTCTTGTTAGGACTATCAATGGCTATGATCTAAGCGCCCGTGCTGTCAATATTCGACAGCAGCTATCCAGCGTGTTGCTAGATGTCGAAGGGATAATGCAGCCTGAGGTTTTTGAGCCATGTAAGGCTGAAGGCGTACTAAAGCTAACCGGGCTGGATCTAGAGCTGGTTTTATTGATGCCGAGTATCGTTCGGCTGTTGAGGGTGAAGGCGCCTAATTTAAGAGTAGAAATTGTTCCCCAGCACAGTGATCATTTTGCTTTATTGGAACAAGGGGATGTTCATTTTTCGGTGACCGGTTTCCAGCCTGAGACAGGTCAAGATCAGTATCGTAGATTTGAGGTTGCTCGAACAAGACATCTATGTGTAATGGATAGAAACAATCCGCTAGCCAAGATAGAGATGGACTTGAATCAATATGCTGAAGCGTCTCATGGCTTAGTTTCTATTACCGGTAAAGGGCCGGGTGTGATGGATAAAGTGCTGGCTCAGCACGGTGTAGAAAGAAAAGTCATGTTGCGCTTGGCAAGTTTTCTGTCGGTGTCCGAGTTTTGTAGTGACTCAGATCTCATCTTTACACTGCCAGAGATTATGGCAAAGCATTTAATGAGTAATACATCATTAGTCTGCCGGCCACTGCCAAAGGTTTTTGACCTGCCAGAGATTACGCTTTATCTATATTGGCATGAGCGTTTTCATCATGATCCAATGTGTCATTGGATTCGCGCAGAATTGAGCGAGTTATTTAATACAGAATTACTCAATGAGGTTAATACAGAATCGCTCAATGAGGGCTCACAAGTGTGAGCCTTCCATCATTTGCATTGTTTCATTGCTCCAACGCAGGGATTCGAAATAAGCTTCGGCGTATATCTTCTTAACATCCTCAGGTAATTGAAAGCTAGATTGACCAATCATGTAAAAATTGACTGCTTGTAGTAGCTTACCTGCCTTGCCTTCGTACCCACTGATCGCTCGTTCTATCTCTTCGGAAACTGAAAGCTGGTCAAGAAGAGTACTTTGTTCAATCTCTAACAGGGCATCAAGCATAGAGAGTACGCCGGTAATAAACGCCATTTCAGAGTCAACTTCTTCAGTGTGATAGGCAATAAATTCGCACATACGTGCAGTAATAAGAATTTGGCGTATCAGTTCGCTTGGCTTGTCATCGTTACTGGAAAGGGCGAGTAGCGTTGCCCACTTGTTAATTTCATTCATACCAAGGGAAACAATTGCTTGGGTTAAACTCTCAATTTTATTTGGCAGATTAAACTGGGCAGAGTTAACAATTCTTAGCAGTTTGAAAGTAAGCTGAGGATCACGAGATGTGATATCAGCAAGTACATCGGGCGTAACCTCTTTATCCTGCAATGCCGCAAGTAGATGGATAACAATGGCTTGATTAGAGGTCAGTTTTTTGCCTTGAATTCGTGTTGGTTGTGATAGGAAATTCCCTTGGAAAAGCCGGAACCCTAGACGGTGGCATTTATCATACTCTTCGTAGTTTTCGACATTTTCAGCTAAGGCAGCAACTTTAAAACGTTGTATATGCTTAAGATGCTTGGTCATTTCAGAGGCGCTGTATTTACTGATGTCGACCCTGACAACGTGGGCTATCTCTAACAACTCGTTATAGTCGGGGTTGTATGAGAAATCATCTAGTACGATCCGGTAGCCCGCGTCGACATAGCGTTTTAAAGAGCTAATAAGTTCTTCGGTTATCTTGGGATTCTGTTTAATGTCAATGACAAGGTTATGACGTGATAGATTGGGTAAGCTTTCTGTTTTAATAAAGCCTTCAGTAACATTTAAAAATGCAGGAAGAGATTTTAGCGCGCCTGAATCATAGATACTGGTAAAATTATTGATTAAGACATCACATGCTTCCTGATCTCCTTTCAGGAACTTTGCAATTTCATCTCCACTTTCTGATTGATACAGAAGTTCGTACGCAACAACATTTAAGTTGCGGTCAAAGATCGGCTGGCGCGAAAGGCCGAGCTGATTAAAGTGTTCTTCCATGTAAACTTTCCTTTGAATTAGCTTTATTCAATTCTAGGCGCCGTTTGCAAGTGACTGCAACCTTCTATCGCGGTATTAAATGATTAAATGCAGTTTAATAGCTGATTATTCGTATGGATCGCGTTAAATCTTCATTTAACCGTAGCGAAGCATCGTTAAGCTCGCATTAGCAAATCGGTGATGAAGTCAGAGAAAGGAGATCCTGATAAACAAACCGTTTAAAGACTGTTAGTTTTTATGATTAAATTTTAGTATTGCTCCAAAGCTTTTTCAGAGAGTCTGGTAATGCAAAACCATCCATTACGTCATCAAATTACGCAAGAGGTTCACGCGCGTCCCTTTCAGCGTTTGCAGTCTGAGTTGGCCCTGTTACATATCGCAGTTACTTATGAAGATGGTGGTCGTTGTTGTTTGGTACAAGCTTTAAGTGACTTACTCGTGCTTCTTGAGCTGCCTTTGCCCGATGATCTCAATGGTTTCTTTTATGTACACAATGAAACGATAGCCGTTCGCTACGAACCTCATAATGAATTTTATACGTTAACTATGTATCAGCTAGATAAGGCTGATTTTACGTTTTTACGTACACTATGGTGCGAGTTACCAGGGCAGTTACTTTGTGGAGTAGAGGTTCTTTTTCAAGGGAAAGATACAGATAAACCCGATTTGAAAATGCTGTTTGGTAGACGACAGGTTTCGGGTGCAGAGGTGATGGGAGGGGCTGCTAAAATTTGGACAGATTTTTATCCCGATAATGAATCAGGATTTGTGAATATCAGGGTTCATGATATTAGCTTAAAAGCATTCCAGGCCGGACGATTGCTACAGCGCTTGTGTGAAATTGAAACGTATCGGCATATGGCATTACTCGCGTTACCTGTCGCACAAGAGGTCATGCCGAAGCTCACTATGATGGATAAAGAGTTGGCCGGTATAACACAGGAAATAGCGACCAGTGCCAACGCACCTGATTTGTTGAAGCGCTTAATGACATTGGCGGCTGAAGTCGAAGGGTTATCCGCTGAAACGGCTAATCGCTTTTCTGCCACCCAGGCTTATTTCGCGGTTGTTGATAGCCGGATTGCTGAGTTGCGAGAGCAACGTATTCAAGGGCTGCAAACGGTTACTCAATTTATGGAGAGGCGCCTAGATCCGGCTAAGCGAACCTGCGTGGCGGCAAATGATCGAATTGAAAGGTTGTCGAGACGTATTGCGCGCGCTACGGAATTAATAAGGTCCCAAGTAGATCTCTCTATAGAGCAACAAAATCAACAGTTGTTAAAGGGACTTAATGAAAGGGCTAAGCGGCAACTGCGCTTACAGGCAAAACTTGAAAGTTTTACCATTATCGTAGTGACCTACTATGCATTTGATCTGCTAGAACGGTCGATTAGAAATACAGTCTCTGCAGATGTTTTACGTGATCAAGTGCTGATGATTTTGAGTTTTTCCGTACCTATTATTGCAGGCGTTATCTGGTGGTATGTAAGAAGGCTATTAAAACATTATGGTGATGAGTAGTTTCTCTCTGGCTGTTTAAGAAATAGTCACCCAATCAATAAAATCAAATACTTAATAATAATGCATTTGCATCTGTATTTTTCACTGGTATACTGCGCGCCTGTCTTGAGGAAACGCCCTTAAGGCAAGGCTTACAGGCCACGCGATGGTGGCCCTGTTGGTCCTTCCGCAATGATAAATCGTGAACCTGGTCAGGCCCGGAAGGGAGCAGCCACAGCGGTGGATTCATGTGCCGGAATGCGGCTGGCGGGGTCACCCCCAATTCTTATATCCTCTGTATTTTATCACCTGCTTTTATCTTTATTTAGCTTAAAGATTGAACTGTATCCTAGATTATGACTTTTTCTCATATACGCTTTTATTCATAGCTGTCTAGAATTAACAATTGAAAGTAGCTTCTCTGTTGATGTTTTAGCGTAAACAGCGTTGTTACTGATAAATGTTGTTTGGTAAGCCTTTCAAGCTGGACTCATGGGATCGCTTATGTTGAAACTTGTGAAAGACTTCCATGAATATCAGTTCGTCTATTATTGGATTGATAGTCATGCCGTCAGGGTTAGCCCCAATCTTCCTACGCCTCGGTTTGCAGAAGAGTGGGTTATTCATCACTATTTCTCCGAATACAATGGGAAAGAACGCAGGCGTACTATTTTTGATCGGCGATATGATGGCAATAAAGTTAAGCTTGAAGGGACTCAAATTTTCTTTTCTAAGCGTAAACCCTCTGTTAAAGGTCGAAGGTCAACCGATTTGCCGATTTCCATTGATCTGGATTTGTCTGTGGGAAAATTAAATAAGCTGCGCAGTGGATAACGATTGATGATCTTACCGTGGCTTTTCAAGCAGAGAGTTAGTAAAACCTATTTATTAGTCTATTCTGATAAATGGTTTGGAATTGCTTTGTGCTACTTCAAAGAAGTGAAACATGGACGTCCACACCCATTAAAAAAAGGTTGCAAGGTACAGCCAGGAGTGTGAACGGTGAAGTTAGTTAAAGATTTAAACCCCTCTGGGATTGTTTATTTCTGGATCGATGAATTATCTGAACAGATTAGTCCTGATATACCGACATTTCAGTTAGCCGAAGAGTGGCGTACGCGATTTATTTTTTCGAAGTATGAAGGCAAAGAAAGACGGAAGTCACTAATAGATCGCCGCAAGGATCAAGATCAAAGGCTAAATGTTGATAGAAGCCTACATGCTAGTCGCTTAAGGCCTGAGGGAAGACGCGAAGCAGATTCTAAAATTCAGATAGATATCGACCTTGCAGTCGAGAAACTCAAAGTTTATTACAGTTAGTCGGTCGATTAATATTATGTGAGGACCTTTTTTCTAAAGGTATATAAAAAGAGATTAAGACGTTAATTTTACTTTAACGTTCGCTTTATTTTCTTGAGCCGCGGATGTGTATTTTTCTTTTAGCGCTACGATATATGCTTCGCACTGAGGTAGTGATTGACCTATCTGGTCCCAACTTGCTTGATCCTCGCACGGGCTTCGCAGCTTGATTACTTTCTCTAAACATGTCGAGCAAGTAGAATAGTCCTTATTCATCGAGTTCATGTGTGCCCACCAATTTTTGTTCGAGTATCGTATGCTTGAATACCCAAGAATCTATATCTATTTGTTATACAGCGTTTATTTACAAGGTAGCACTTACTCTTAAGAGTGTTTATAAGAAAAATTCTTAATTTAGCATCTCTTAAACTAATGATTAGTCGATAAGCAGTTATCTGTGGCTATATATGAGGTGACGTTCTTCTCTAAGCCCGCTTAATAGTGTTTAAACGGTGTTAAGCTCCTTTATCGAACTGTGTTACTTCGGATGGCATCACTTCCCATTTTGCCTTAGAACCAACATATATATGTTTACCAATCTCAATATCTGGTGAGCCGTTGAGGCAGCCCAGCATGATTTGAAAAACTTCCCCTTTATAGATAGTGCACAATGTTGAACCACTTAACTTGCAGAATTGTAGACCAAAGCCCTGTGCGCTTGAGTAGGTTACCTTAGCTTTCGATTGCTTAACTAGCTGGAAGGACTCCAACAATCTCTTGAACGTGGCAAATACACTCACCGCATCGAGGCTGTACCCCGTGAACTGCAAATATTTCACGATATTCGTCCTCTCCAAAAGCGATGGCGTCTTCAATGTCCGCAACATATAGATCATTACAGGTACAAACGAGAGAGGGATCTTCAGCTTTTCTATCGATATTCATTGGAGCAACACACTATTCGTTAAAGAGGAGTGATAGTAGTTATCTATTATGTAAATTTATAGCGAATAAAATGCATCTAAACATGAATAAGACGAGGGTTGTTGGCGGTTGTTACGGTTAATTCTTTTGGTCGTGTTTGTAGTGATACATGTTTTTATCGGCTTCTAAGATCAGTTCTTCTACGTTGATCTCACGCGTTTCGTTCTGAAATGAATAGCCATAACTTAGTGAGGCGAGTGACAGTTTTGAGTTTGAGGATGTGAGTTGTTGAAAGCGATTAGCTAACCTTACGCAAAACTCTTCGGTATGTGTTGCGCTTTGGGTTAGCAGCATAACGAGAAACTCGTCTCCACCTACGCGGGCAATGATGTCGCTGTCGCGACAATAGGTTTTCAGAAGCGATGAAAGTGTGATTAGACAGTCATCACCTGCTTGATGTCCATGCAAATCATTGATTGATTTCATGTTATCGATATCCAAATACACAACACTAATTTTTTTATCAAAGCGTTTAGCATCTTTTAGGCGCTGTTCTGCTAGATGGTTAAAGCCTCGTCGATTGTTTATCTGAGTCAGCTCGTCTGTTAGCGCAAGGTTCTTAATTTCCTCGTAATCAAATATCATCTGCAAGTCGGCATTGATCAGATTGCGGAACTGTTCTAACAGTTTGATAAAAGACGAACTGTAGTGAGTGCTTTTGGTATCGATAATACAAATTGTGCCGAATAATTTACCGTCGGGCCAAAGTAAAGGGAGGCCACAATAAGAACGTACGGGCCCATTTTCTACCGGATCAGCCTTTTTCCATTCGGCAGAGGCTTGTGCATCATTAACATAAAGGCCTTCACCTGTTTCCATTATTCTTCGGCAGAAACTTTTCATCTCCCAGGGCCAACTTGAATTACGTTCTAAGAAGTTATCCGGGTTAGTACTTGCAGCAACGGCATTGAATTCATTTTTTCTAAACTGGACGATAGTGCCACAAGCAGAATCGTAAAGTTCGGACATTAGGTCGACAGTCGTTTGCCATTTATTTAGATCAACCGAGGGGTGTGGATTGCGGGATAAACAGGCTTGAGTATCAATCATTGGTTAATCACCACTGTCTGTTAGAACTGAATAATGATTGACCTAACTCCATGGTCTTAGCAATCGCAATGTATCATCTGCCTTAACTAAAAAATTATTATTAGTTTAGTATGGTTTCAGATTAGAGCGAGTCGAAATAGTTAAGTTCAGATTTAAATAATCAGGATAAGCAGAGTAAAGAGTATGAGCATACAGTTAAGGTATCTTTGGGCGATGATATTTATCGCTGTGTTTATCTGGTCGGCAATCGCACCTAAAGACATTTTTACCTGGTTTTTAGAAGTGCTGCCCGCCGTAATCGGGGCAGTGATACTCTTCGTCACTTATAACCGTTTTCGGCTAACCACGTTGTTATATAGCTTTGTTCTTGTTCATTGCATCATTCTGATGGTCGGTGGACATTACACTTATGCTGAAGTCCCTTTATTTGACTATCTTCGAGATATAACGGGCTCTGAAAGAAACAGTTACGATAAAGTTGGCCATTTTGCGCAAGGGTTTGTCCCTGCGCTTATCGCGCGAGAGGTGTTGCTGAGGAATGCAGTCGTCAAAGTAGGGGGCTGGTTAAATCTATTTGTAGTGTCGATCTGCTTAGCGTTTAGTGCTTTTTATGAGCTAATTGAATGGTGGGTAGCGTTAGCAACAGGTGAAAATGCGGAAGCATTTCTGGGCACGCAAGGGTATATATGGGATACCCAGTCGGATATGGGGTTTGCGCTGTTAGGTGCAATATTCTGTCTGCTTATATTGCCTCGCTTTCATGATCGGCAACTGACGAAATTCTTAGATCATTAAGTTGGTTAAAGTGCCAAATGGTCAGCGATATAATC
>Ga0193962_1000784_pt1 | contig 14838 bp, 12 predicted proteins | sample FB_5_MG_FD_140335 | JGI IMG/M metagenome (GOLD analysis project Ga0193962, IMG submission 140335) | Microbial mat bacterial communities from the Broadkill River, Lewes, Delaware, United States - FB_5_MG | ecosystem: Environmental > Aquatic > Freshwater > River > Microbial mats | place: USA...
ATCAGTTAATACAGCATCTTTTTCTTTAGATAGAATGGCTTTTTATTTGCCTAGTCAAATATATAAGGATTTCACTAAGAATGAAGATATAATGTTATTTAATTTTAACATTTTAGGTGATGAAAATGAAAATATCATTAAAAATCTTAATGATATTATTTATGAAAGCAATATTCAATATGTTTCTAAATATAAATATATTGAAGAATTTGATGATTTTAGACTAATGATATTTATTGTAGGTATTACGATATCGATTATTTTTGGAATAATAGGAGTTGTAAATTTCATTAACGTTGTATTTGTTTCTGTAATTTCGAGACAAAAAGAACTTGCCATGTTATATACCATAGGAATGACAAAAAGGCAACAAGTAATAATGTTGATAGTAGAAAGTAAGTATTATATGATTTCTGCTGTTTTATTTTCCACAGTAATAAGTTCGTTTATATCAGTATTTGGAATTAGATATGTTATGAATAAATTATGGTATTTGACATATAAGTTCACTATATTTCCAATATTAATAATGGCTTTATGTTTTTTTATTATTTCACTTATTGTGCCTATTATAGCTTATAAAATTTGTATGAAAAAAAATATTGTTGAAATTATTAAAATGTAAATTAAAAAAAACCATTCTAAATTAATTAAATTAGAATGGTTTTTTATGAATTTATATTTCTAATAGCAACGACTTGATTTTCTGTTGAATTCTTTTAGATGGTTAAATGATTTTAGAACGTAGGGATTATAGAAGAAAGTATGGTCTAAAACTAAAAATTGCAATTTTTTAAAACATGCTAAATCTTCTAGGTTTAAGTCAGGATAGCCTTCAACTTTACCTTCAATATATCCATAGCATAATCTTAACTGAGTCATGTTTGAATTGTTTTTCAGAAAAGAATAATCTAAATCGTATTCTTCACCTGTGCCACAATTGATTATAGAGGCAATTCTAAGTTGATCCAATTTCTCTATGTTTTTAGTGTTAAGCAATCTGCAGTGTTTGATTTCTAAATTTATCAAATTATCTAATTCTGCTAGGCCAAGTGAAGCATCGATAATTCCATGTGATAATGAAAGGTTTTCTAGTGATTTTAAATTATTTATATTTTTGAACTTATCAATTATATAGAGACTTCTAATATTGTTGAAATTTTTAAATCTCGATACATCAATCATAATAGTAGGTTTTCTATTTTCATCAACTAAATTTATGAGAATAGATTTTAATGTACAGTCTTCATTGCTTGCAATTTCATAGATTTCATCTTTCTTACTGCAACAATTATATAATTCTAATTTATTTATTCTCTCGCAATAAGTAATTGCATCTACATTTGTTAGATTGCAAGTATCTAGTTTTAGATATTCTAAGGTAGAAAGATTTTTAAATATTCGCAAATCTATATTTGCCATATCTCTTTCAGTTAGCCTGTCTTTTTTTAATCCTAGTAGTTCAAGTTCCATATTTTTGATAGTATGTAAATTAATAAGTGGTGTGAAATCATCAATAGGGTTTTTACTTAATTTTAATGTTTGCAAATTTGTATAGTTTGCAATGTTTGATATATCTTTGATATTACCTTGTATAATTTCTAAATATTCTAATTTATCATGACTTGTAATAGTAGCAAGTTTTTCGACTACAGCATCACTTCTAAAAACAATAGATAAATGTTCTAAATTATTGAAATTATCAAAATCTTGGAAGTCGGTAAAATTTATAACATAACAATTATCTTCTGATAAGTTATCAAATCCATTTATAGAAATACCTTCTTTGTTTATTACTATTTTTTCTATATCATCAAGTTCATTGGTATAAATGTTGCCTTCTGGCTTGTCTAAATAGTTTCTAACGGTTTTTTCAAATTTCGCATTAGTCCAGCTTGATAAGGGTGATGTTATTTCTTCTTGTGTTTTTGTATTATAGTCATTATCTTCAGATAAATCTGCACATGCGCTTAAAATTATTAAAAACATCAAAATTAATATAATTTTTTTCTTCATAATTCTCCTTTCTGTTTCTTTAAAAAATATTGACAATAATAGTATAACATGTATTTATATAAATGCAATACTCTCTTGAAAATCATCTTTGAGAATTAAAAATAATTATAATTAAATTTCTAGTTATAAAAATTATTGATTGGACATTTGATAATTGATTTAGTATGATAAAGCTTGCTAATTGAATAGTTTAGTAATAATAAAAAAAATGAGGATGCTAAAATGAAAAAGAAAGTTTTGTTTGTTAGTCATTGTATGACTAATATAGCTTCAAAAGTTATAAGTAATAAATTGTTAAAAGATGATACTGCTGATATAGAGAGAAAGAAATTTATCATGAAAGCCATAGAAGAAGATGTATGTATAATTCAGTTACCATGCCCAGAATTTACTATGTATGGGTCAAGTAGATGGGGACATGTTAAAAATCAATTTGATAATCCATTTTTTAGAGAACACTGCGAAAAAATATTAGCTCCCATTATTACTCAAATGAAAGAGTATTGCCATGAAACTGATAAGTTTCAAGTACTAGGAATCATTGGTATAGAAGGTAGTCCTAGCTGTGGAGTTAGCAGAACCTGTAAGGGTGAAAAATGGAAGGGTGAATTTTCTGGACATAAAAATTTATCCGAATCACTAGCTACTATTTGTGAAGCCAAAGAAGCAGGAGTGCTTTTTGAAGTTTTAGAAGAAATGTTAAGCAGAGAAGGAATAGACCTTGAAATTCAAGGATTTAACAAGTTAGATACGTCAAATATTTATGCACTTTTGGAAAAATAATTATTATATAAGTAGAAAATATTTTTGTTTTATTAAGAAAGCTAAATATTAGGAGTAAATATGTATATTAAATTAGAGAATTTGTCCAAGTCATTCAAAAGTGTGAAAGCTGTTGATAAACTTGAACTTATTATAAACGATGGTGAACTAGTATCTTTATTAGGTCCTAGTGGTTGTGGTAAAAGCACTACATTGGCTATGATAGCAGGACTTGAAAAACCAACAAGTGGAAATATATTTTTTGATGATAAAAATGTCAATGATATAGAAGCTGAAAAAAGGGGTATTGGGATGGTTTTTCAAAGTTATGCTTTGTATCCACATATGACTGTTTTAGAAAATATTATTTTTCCGCTTAGAATGCAGAAAATTTCAAAAAAAATATCCAAAGAAAAAGCTAAATCAGTGGCGAAAATGTTGCATTTAGATGAGTATTTGAGCAGAAAACCAGGTGAACTATCAGGAGGACAGCAGCAAAGAGTAGCTATTGCTAGAGCAGTTGTCAAAGAACCGAAAATTCTTCTTTTAGATGAGCCACTATCTAATCTAGATGCTAGACTTAGAATTGAACTTAGAGAAGAAATTAGAAAATTACAGAGAAAACTAAATATTACGACTATATTTGTAACTCATGATCAAGAAGAAGCTATGAGTATATCAGATAGAATTATTCTAATGAATGAGGGTGTATGTCAGCAATATTCTAGTCCAAAAGACATGTATATGAGTCCAGTCAATAAATTTGTGGCAGGATTTTTAGGAAATCCACCTATGAATTTCTTAGATGCATATTTTGATGATAAATCAGAAAAATTACTTGTAGATTATGGAAATAGTCAGAAATATATGAGTAAGTCAGTTCATATTGATATTGAAAAATTATCTGATATAAAAAATTTGAATTCACTAGATAGAAATGATAGCAATACTAGAAGTTATGGAAAAAGTGAGTTTTTTGTGGTTGGAGTTAGGCCAGAGGATCTTAGAATTAATAATGAAAACTATGATTTTATCGGAGAAATTATTAGTGTACAAACTTTAGGAAAAGAAGTCTATGTAAAGATAGATGCCTTTGAAAATGAAATACTTGCTGTATTACCTTGGGACAGTAATTATGAAATTGGTGATGACATCAAAATAGAAATTAAAAAAATACACGTATTTGAGAAATAGGTATGATGAAAAAAATATTAAATAAAATAAAGAAATCTAAAGAGCTCAAAGCTTTGATATATTTATTTCCAGCTTTATTAGTGCTAGGAGTGTTTCAGTTTTATCCAATATTTAAAGCATTGGCAATGAGTTTTTACACTAAGTTTGATTATATATCAGGCGATGTATTTGAAGTTGGATTAGATAATTTTCACTATGTGCTGACAGATCCTGATTTTTTCTTGGCGCTTAGAAATACATCTATATTTGTGTTTTTTGCAGTTCCACTCAGTATAGGTTTAGCGCTTATATTTGCTGTTATACTTAATTCAAATATAAAACTAAAGGGTTTGTTTAGGTCCATATATTTCATACCATTTGTTACGTCTATGGTTGCAGTATCTATAGTGTGGAGGTGGATGTTAAACAAACAGTATGGATTGATAAATGCTATATTATTAACATTCGGCATACCTAAAGTGAGTTGGTTGACAGATCCTAAGATGACTATTCCAATACTTATAGCTATCAGCATTTGGAAAGGTTTAGGATACAAAATAATCATATTTCTTGCAGGATTACAAAATATAGATGAAAAATATTATTTAGCAGCAAAAATCGATGGAGCGTCAAGTTTTCAGAGATTTAAAAATATAACTATACCTCTTTTGAAACCGACACTTATATTTTTATTCATAACAAGTGCTATAGGAGCTTTTAAAACTTTTGATGAAATATTTATCATGTATTCTCAGAAGCCTGGTCCTTTGAAAAGTGGTTTGACTATAGTTTATTATATATTCATTAAATTCTACAGGCACTGGCAATTTTCAATTTCTGCAGCTGCTGCACTGATATTGTTTTTGATTATTTTAATATTTACTATACTGCAGTTTAAATTATCTGGTAAGAAATCAAAGAGGAGAGAAAAAGATGATAAAGAAAATTAATATTTCAAAGCTATTATCTTATGTGATATTGATTATAGGAGCAGTGTTTTTTCTTCTGCCTTTTATATGGATGTTGCTGACCTCAATAAAACCAGCTAACGAAGTGATGGTTATACCTTTGAAGTGGTTGCCTTCAAAAATCGAATTTCAAAATTATATAGATGCTTATAATTCTGCACCATTTAAGCAATATTATATAAATAGCATTATAGTAGCTGTTTGTGTAACTGTGGGAGAGTTATTTACAACAATATTAGCTGCATATGCTTTTGCAAATATAGAGTTTAAGTTTAGAAATATTCTATTTACAGTTTTAATAGCAACTATGATGGTGCCAGCAGAGGTTTTGTTGATACCTAAATATGTTATTTTGAGTGAACTAGGGTGGGTGAATACTTACAAGGCACTTATAATTCCTTGGACAGCAAGTATTTTTTCTATTTTTTTACTTAGACAGAGCTTTATTACACTTCCAAAGGATTTGTATAAGGCGGCTAAAATAGATGGATGTTCTGATTTGAAATACTTATTTAAAATTATGGTTCCTATGTCTAAACCCACTATTATGTCTATAGTAGTTCTAAAAGTTATAGGTAGTTGGAACTCATATATGTGGCCACTTATAGTTACAAATACTGATGACATGAGAACATTGCCTGTAGCTCTTGCAGCTTTTTCATCAGAGGCAGGTGTGCATTATAATACTCTTATGGCAGCATCAATTATGATTATACTACCTATCATAATTGTTTATGTTTTGTTGCAGAAGTATATCATAGAAGGTATCAGTAACAACGGTAGAAATGGAGTTAAAGGTTAAGTTTGATATGACATAGATTCCTGTAATCTATATTATATATATTTTAATAATGAGGAGAAATAAAAAATGAAAAAATTAATGGCGTTATTGCTAAGTGTACTAATGGTGTTTTCTCTAGTTGCTTGTGGTAATACAGAGAAAAATTCAGCTAAAGAAGCTGATGTAAATGAAAAAGATAATGGTGAAGTTGCAGAAGCAGCTATAGTTACTAGTTTGACAGAACCTGTTGAAATTGAGTTTTGGCATGCTATGAGTGGAGTAAATGCTGAAGCTATAGAAAAAATCACAAATGATTTTATGGCAGCAAATCCAAATATCAAAGTAAGTTTAGTTCACCAAGGTGGATATAGAGATTTATTTGATAAATTAATGGGAGCTGCTAAAGCTGATCAATTACCAACTATTGCACAAATATATTCGAACAGATTATCTTGGTATGTATCAAAAGGATTAGTAGAGAATTTGAATCCATACATGGCAGATGCAAACATAGGACTTACAGAAGAAGATATGACAGATATACCTACTATGTTCTTAAACGATGGCATATGGAATGGAAATCAGTATGCTATGCCTTTGAATAAGAGTCAAATGGTTTTATACTATAATGTAGGAATGTTTGAAGAAGCTGGACTTGAAGTACCAACTACTTGGGAAGAATGGAAAGAAGTTTCAGCAAAATTAACTGTTGATGCTGATAATGATGGTGAGCCAGAAGTTTACGGTACTGTTTTTGCTAATGGATTATCTACAGATATAGCTCCATATTTGAAACAAGCGGGCGGAACAACTATGAGTGAAGAAACTAATGAGTTATTCTTTGACACTCCAGAAACAAAAGAAACAGTTGAATTTTTGAATGATATGATTCAATCAAAAGCAGCTAGACTTGCCGGTGATGATGGACATCCTAATATTCCTATTCAACAAGGAAGAGCAGCCATGTGTGTTGCATCTACATCGGCTTTACCTTATATTGAAGGCGGAACAGCAGAAGGAATATCTATAAGTGCAGCTCCATTACCATCATATAAATCTGATGACCAATTGTTCTATGGAACAAATGTAACTGTGTTCAATACTCATTCTAAAGAAGAGAAATATGCGGCTTGGGAATATATCAAATTCTTAACTAATACAGAAAACACTGCTTATTTTGGTTCTCAAACAGGATATATTCCAGTTAGAAAATCAGCTAAAAATGATCCTGTTTTCAAAGCTGTTTTAGAAGCAAAACCAATCAAAAAAGTACCATTTGCTTGTATGGATAGAGGATTCCAAGGAACAAGAAATATAGGTGGAATCAACGCATTAGATTGTTTAGGTGAAGAGTTAGATCAAGTATTTGCAGGAACAAAAAGCATAGATGATGCTTTAAGAGATGCACAAGAAAGAGGAACTCAGGCTATGAAAGAAGCTAGAAGTAACTAAAAGATTGCTACATACCATAAAGTATGAGTATATATAAATATAATGTTATGTTATTAATGAAAAGAGAACTGTTCTTAGGAACAGTTCTTTTTTTACTAAAATAATTGATTTTCAGAGTTCTTTATATTTTTTCTGTTTAATGATATAATTTATAATAGATATCATATTGAAATAGTAGATAAGGATGATTGTATGAGAAAAATACTTGTAGTTGAAGATGATAGCAGGATGAGAGAATTTATAAAAATATATATTGAAAATTCAAATTACGAATGTTTGCAGGCCGAAAATGGTGAAGAAGCATTAGAAAAAATATCGAATTCTGTATCATTAGTTCTATTAGATTTGATGATGCCCAAATTAGATGGTTTTCATGTTTGTAAAAAAATACGAGAAGAATATGAAATTCCTATCATAATATTGACTGCTCTAAACGAAGAATTAGCAGAGGTAAAATGTTATGAGATGGGAGCAGATGATTATATAACTAAACCTTTTAAGGCGAAAGTGCTAATGGCAAAAATAAAAAGATTTTTAGAAAGATATAATAATGACATAGCTTATGCAGATTTGTTTGGATTAAAAATAAATAGAGAAAGTAGAAGAGTATATCTAGGAGAAAATAATGTTAAATTAGCTCCTAAAGAATATAAGTTGTTAATGTATCTAATAGATAACAAAGATATAGTTTTATCTCGTGAACAAATTTTAGATTTTGTTTGGAAAGATGATTTAGATATAAACATGAGAGTTGTAGATAATCATATAAAAAAATTGAGAAATAAACTGGATATTTTTGGAAAACATATAGAAACGGTTATATCAGTAGGTTATGTTTTAAGATAAGGTGAATATATGAAAATTAGTATAGTGAAAAAATTATTTATATCAGTTATTTTTATTTGTATAATAGTTATGGCAGTTCAATTGATTTTTCAACAGTTCTTTATAGATATCGCATATCAAAAAACTGTTTATGATAAAACTACTTCTGAATTAGATGCTATGAATGAAGGATATTTTGAAGGGAAAATAGATAATTTTGATTTTCTTAAAAATACAGATGCTGTGTATACTTATTTTGATAAGACTGGAGTAATTCTTGATTCTAATTTTTTAGAAGACTTGAATTATATTGTAGTTGATAATAAAAAAATAATTTTTGATGATTTATTTGATGAAAGAGGTGTTTTGAGAGAAGATGTTCATATAAGTGTATATGATGAAGTTGATATTAAATGTATTAGAATAAACATGTCTGATTATTATGTAGGAACATATATTAGACAAGGAAATAAAGAATATTTTAGTGATTTTCACCTTAACTTAAATGATGGTTTTATTATTAATGATAAAAACACGAAAAATATCTATGGACAAATAGAATCAATAAATGCGAATAATCCATATACGAAAAATTATTTATCAGTAAAATTATTTATAGAGATGAGTAATTTTATTCAGTCCAATCTATATAATGAAATGCATCAATCAAATAGTGATTTATATAATTTAGAAGGTGAGTATGAATTTATAGATGAAATTTCTAGTAATAAATATAAAGTTCTAATTAAAAAAATGAAAAATAAGAATGCATATTCTATTGTTTTATATGAAATAAAAGAGTTAGGGGATGGTATAAAAGCTATAAGTAAATACTATTATTATATATTTGCTTTACAAATAATTTTACTTGTTTTTTTAGCTTTCATATATTCAAAATTATTTTCAAAACCATTGTTGAAACTTAATAATAGTGCAAGAGCCATAGCCAATGAAAATTTTGATGTAAAAACTGATATAAGAACAAACGATGAATTAGAAGATTTATCTCACAATATAAACGCAATAGCAGATAATTTATCTGTATCATTGAAAGAGTTAGAAGATAAAAATGTCATTTTAACTGATTATGCAAACAAAAAATCACAAGATGAAGAAAAGATGAGGCATCTATTAATGGATTTATCTCATGATTTTAAGACGCCTTTAGGAGTTGTTTCGGGATTTGTGGAATTATTGGAAGATGATTTAAATGATAAACCTAAATCTTATTATTATGATGTCATATCTGACGAAATTCAAAATCTTAATAATTTAGTAGAGAACACATTGAGTTTAATGAAACTAGAAGAAGATAGTTTGAAAATCGAGCAAATAGATTTAAATGAACTTATAAAAAAAGTAATTTTGAATTTTGAATATATGATGAAAGAGAAGAATCTGCAAATATTTTCGAAGAAAATAATGTATGTGTATTTGGTGATTATAATAAACTGATGAGAGTATTTAATAATTTGATTTCTAATGCGTGCAAATATTCAGCAAAAAGTAGTAATGTTAGTATTTTTATCAAAGAGAAATTTGATGAAATCGAAATTTCTATAAAAAATCACCCATTTGTTGGTTTAAATGATTTTGATACGAATAAATTATTTGATAGATATTATAGAGGAGAATTATCTAGAAATAGAGATATTGCAGGATATGGACTAGGTCTTAGTATAGTTGCAAAGATACTTGATATGCATGATTTTGAGTATGATGTTCTGGTAAAGAATGGAGAGTTTATTTTTAAAATAGTAATGAAATAAAAACTAGGATTTCCTAGTTTTTTTATTTGATATACATACAAAAAATGCGAAACCTTATGGTTTCGCATTTTTTAAAATTGAGTATTGCATTTTTATAATGTATTTGATATAATACAAAAACAAACTAGTTGGTTTGTTTATGATTTAATAATATGAAAATGATAAATAACCTGAAATAAGGAGAAAATATGAATAGAGAAGAAAAAAATAAGATTAGTAAAGATAAAATATTACAAGCAGCCTTGTGTGAGTTTGGTCAAAAAGACTATAATTCAGCATCAATAAATAATATTTGTATAAATAATGATATAACTAAAGGTTTGTTATTTCATTATTATAAAAATAAAGATGAGATTTTTTTGTTGTGTGTTGATGATCTATTTATTAATTTAAGTAAATATCTAAATGAAGAAAGTAAGTTTGAAAATGTAAATCAAAGTAAAGAAGTAGCTAGCACTAAGGGTGATAATAATAGTATAGATGAAAGTTTTGAAAGATTTGTTAGGAAAAGATTTGATTTTTTTGATAATTATCCTTATTATAGGCAAATATTTTTCACCTGCATTTTTACACCACCTAAACATTTAATATATGATATTCAGAACTTACGAAAACCTGTAGTAGAACTTAATAAGAAGTTTTGGTTACAATATTTATCTTCGAAAAAAACTAAAGAAAATGTAGATTTAGATGAATGTGTAGAAATTATAATTGGTTTAGAAGAATACATTCAAACCAAACTGCAAAGAGAACATGTATCGGTTGAAGATGAAAATGCATATATAGCAGATAAATATATAAAAGATTTTATGAAATTAGTTAATATGTTATTATATGGGATTTTAATATGATTACGAATAAGGAGGAGCAGAAATAATGAGAAACATCATGTTATTAATAGTATTACTTATATTAGCAATATTAGTAGGAAAAGTAGTGTCGAAAATGAAAATGCCAGCCATATTAGGATGGCTGTTGACAGGTATGATTATAGGTCCACATGCCCTAAATTGGTTGAATACTGGTATTATGGATAGCCAGTGGTATCATGTTGTTTGTAGCGTAAGTGAAGTAACAGCGGGACTTTTTATTGGAACTGAGTTAATATGGAAAGAGCTAAGAAAATCAGGCAAACAAATTTTGACTATTTGTTGTACAGAAGCATTAGGAGCTTTTATAAGTGTGAGTTTGGCTTTTGGCATTATTTTCGCTTTGACTGACATACCTGTATATTTAGGATTTATATTTGGAGCTATTGCTTTGGCTACCGCTCCAGCTCCATCACTATCCATCATAAGCGAATATAAGGCTAAAGGACCAGTAACAAATACTTTGATTCCATTGGCTATATTAGATGATGTTATAGCACTTATTGTTTTTTTTACGATTATGGGTATAGTATCAAACGCATTAGCGGGCGGTGGAATGCCATTATATTATGCTCCGCTTATGATAGTTCTTTCCATTGCAGTTGGAGTAATTATGGGACTGCTAGCTTCAGTTTTTTTGAAAGTTAAGATGGGAAAAACTATGAATTTATTAGTTTTAATTCTGTTTGTTTGTTTAACAACAATTTTTAGCAGATATATTAATTATAATATATTACCTTCACCTATGATGAATTTGATGTTGGTTGGAGTATCTTTCGCTACAACATTTTCAAACATTATTACTGAGGAAAGATTATCAAAAATTAAATCTGATTCTAATATATTTATAGGATTGGCTATGGTTGTTCTTATATTAAATCTAGGAGCTCCTTTAGATTATCATTTGATAATTGGAGCAGGTTTATATACTGCAATATATATATTGGCTAGAGCTTTTGGAAAAATAAGTGGAACTTATATTGGAGCTAGATTATCTAATGCTCCCGATGTAGTTAGAAAATATTTGGGATTGACCTTATTACCACATTCAGGTGTTAGTTTGATATTCACTGGTATAGCAGTAAGCACGATAGGACAATATTCTATAGAATATGCTAGTATTATACAAGGAACAATAGCTGCAGCTGCTGTAATTAATGAAATTTTTGCTGTTATATTGGCAAAACAAGGATTTAGGTTAGCAGGAGAATTAAATAAGTAATAGTAAAATTATTATATAGAAACTAAAGTTTTCTTAAATTTAATCTTGACAACTGCAAAGAAGTGATGTATGATAGATTTATAATAAAATGGACGGTGTAGATAAGACGATATGGGTATAAATATCATCTGTCTGCATTTTTGTTTTCTATGTAATGGTTTGTATATCAAACGTACACATTGTTGCATTAATACATACGTTCTCTCCCTTTAAACCCTGAACACCATATTTCAGGGTTTTTTTATTTGACAAAATAGTTAAATGTATTAAGTTGCTTAGGATTAAAAGTGCTTGATTTTGAAGATGTTCAACTCTAAGATGTTCAATGCAAAGATTTTCACCCCTAAGATTTTAAATGCAAAGATTTTTACCCCTAAGATTTTTACCCCTAAGATTTTAAAACCCAAAATCTTTCACCAAAATCTTTTAAATACACATTGACATATGTCGATGTATATGCTATACTCCATTTAAAGCAGTCGTAAGGGTGCTTTAAAAAATATATTACATATCGATAAACATAGATGTATCGATATATTGGAGGATTTATATGGATATTTTAAAAGCAATAGGTGTTTTTATTCAAAATCAAGTTCTTGGGATGAAGTGGTTACATGATTTAACAGGATCATTAATTTCATCGATTGGATTGGATTTAGATAGTAAACTTGGTGGAAGTTTGCATTTTTTTATATATGATATTGTGAAAATTACAATATTATTGTGTTTTCTTATTTTCTTAATATCATATATACAGAGCTTTTTTCCACCAGAGAGAAGTAAAAAAATATTAAGTAAATTTAAGGGAATAAAGGCTAATATCATAGGTGCTTTATTGGGTACAGTAACTCCATTTTGTTCATGTTCATCAATTCCTTTATTTATTGGTTTTACAAGTGCGGGTCTACCTTTAGGTGTAACTTTTTCATTCTTGATATCGTCACCTATGGTTGATTTAGGTTCACTAGTGCTTCTTATGAGTATATTTGGATGGAAAGTTGCAGTTGTTTATGTAATTATTGGACTTATATTAGCAGTTTTAGGTGGTATGCTTATAGAGAGACTACATATGGAAGATCAAGTAGAAGATTTTATTAGAAATGCAAGTATGCAAAATTTAGAGTCGAAAGTTATGCTCTTTAGTGATAGAATTAGATATGCTAAGAAGCAAGTTGCTTCAACATTTAAAAAAGTGATACCATATATTTTAATAGGAGTTGGAATTGGTGCAATCATTCATAATTGGATACCAGAGGAATGGGTTGTAATGATACTAGGTTCAAATAATCCGTTTGGTGTTATTTTAGCAACATTATTAGGAGTTCCTATGTATGCTGATATTTTTGGAACCATTCCGATTGCAGAAGCTTTACTGCTTAAAGGTGCACAATTAGGAACAGTTTTATCGTTTATGATGGCTGTTACAACTTTATCATTACCATCAATGATTATGCTTAGAAAAGCAGTTAAACCAAAATTATTAGGAGTATTTATAGCAATTTGTACAGTAGGAATTATAGTAATAGGATATTTATTCAATATTTTCCAATTTATTTTTATATAAATAGATTAATTGGAGTTATTAGGGTATAATATGCGTGTATAAATATTTTAATATAAAAATTGGAGGAAGTATGAGTAAAAAGAAAGTAGCGTTTTTATGTGTACATAACTCATGTAGAAGTCAAATAGCTGAAGCTCTAGGGAAATATTATGCTTCAGATATATTTGAAAGTTATTCTGCAGGAAGTGAAGTTAAAGATAAGATTAATCAAGATGCAGTTAGAATGATGAAAAAAATATATGATATTGATATGGAGAAGAATCAGTATAGCAAATTAATTTCCGATATACCAGAAATGGATTTTGTTATATCTATGGGATGTGAAGTTCAGTGCCCATATATTGGAAAAGAATTTGATGATAATTGGCAGCTAGATGATCCGACTGGAAAAAAAGATGAAGAATTTGTGAAAATAATTGAAATAATAGATGAAAAAATTCATTGTTTGATGAATAAATTATATTGATTTAAATTATTATTGCTTTTTAAAAATATGATAATATATATATATGATAATTATCTTATATTTAAATAGAACATTTGATGAATAAAACAATGAATAATATAGAAATGAAATAAGAATAAAAAGTGTGCATTAGTTACAATGTAGACTTTTTTTCTTGCTAAAATATAGTTTAATCATAGTAAATTTCGGGTAATAAACATATGTAAGAAGAGGATGATATTATTATAATTTATGGGAAGATATATTTAATGTAATCCCTAAATTTAAAGATAAATATAGAAAATTCATGCATAAACATTTCGAGTAATTAGAGAGGAGGGTATGATATGTTTGGATGGCTAGATGAGCTGATTTTCACGAAAAATAAACATATGAAGCAGAAAAAATGCCATGAATCTATGGTGGGTCAATTATGTATAATAACTGGAGCTACTTCTGGTGTAGGATATGAAGCTGCAAAAAAGATAGCTGAAGCTGGTGCACATGTAGTTATGGTATGTAGAAATGAGGACAAGGCTAAAATTATTAGAAAAGAGTTGAAATCAAAATATAATGTTTTTATAGATATTATAATAGCTGATTTTGGCGATTTAGATTCTGTTAGATTATTGGCGAAAGAATTGCTACTTAGATATCCTAAGATAGATGTACTTGTAAATAATGTAGGAATGTATTCAACGCAGAACATTCATCTAAGAAATGGATATGAAATGGTTTTTTGTGTAAATCATTTAGCTCCTTTTTTATTAACATATTTGTTAATTGGAAGGCTTATTGAGAGTTCTCCTTCTAGAATAATAGATGTAAATTCAGAAGGACATAGATTTAATGGATTGAATGTAGAAGATATTAATTGGGAAAAAAGACATTATACCGGACTTAAAGGAGATGGTGCTGCTAAAACAGCACAATTACTTACAGTATGGGATTATCATGATCTTTTAAAAGATACAGGCGTTACTATAAATGCA
>Ga0193962_1000785_pt1 | contig 14837 bp, 18 predicted proteins | sample FB_5_MG_FD_140335 | JGI IMG/M metagenome (GOLD analysis project Ga0193962, IMG submission 140335) | Microbial mat bacterial communities from the Broadkill River, Lewes, Delaware, United States - FB_5_MG | ecosystem: Environmental > Aquatic > Freshwater > River > Microbial mats | place: USA...
ATAGATACTCCGGGTCACGCCGATTTTGGTGGTGAAGTTGAGCGTGTTTTAAAAATGGTTGATGGTGTGTTAGTGTTAGTAGATGCATACGAAGGTGTTATGCCACAAACAAAATTTGTTGTTAAAAAAATGTTAGCGATGGGTAAAAAACCAATCGTTGTTATTAACAAAATAGACAAACCATCAGCTGATCCTGATCGTGTAGTCGATGAGATGTTTGATCTTTTTGCTGATATGGATGCAACTGATGAACAACAAGATTTCCCAGTTATTTATGCAGCTGCTCGTGATGGTATTGCTAAATTAGATATGGATGAAGAGGGTGGAGATTTTCAATGTATATTTGAAACTATCTTAGAACACATCCCAGAACCTGAAGGTGACAAAGATAATCCAGCTCAAGCTCAGGTTTTTACACTTGATTATGACAACTATGTAGGAAAAATCGGTATTAGCCGTATTTTTAACGGTACAATCAAAAAAGGCGATAATGTTATGCTTGCAAAGGCTGACGGTGAAATGGTTAAAGGTCGTGTTACTAAACTTATTGGTTTCCATGGACTTAACCGTATGGAAATAGAAGAAGCAGAAGCTGGTGACATCGTTGCAATGGCTGGTTTAGAGACTATCGATGTTGGAGATACTATTTGTGATCCTAACAATCCAGTTGCACTAGATCCTATGCACATCGAAGAGCCAACTTTAACTGTTGTATTTTCAGTAAATGATTCTCCACTTGCAGGTCAAGAAGGTAAACACGTTACTTCAAACAAGATCAAAGACAGACTTGAAGCTGAGATGAATACAAACGTTGCTATGAAGTACGAAGTTGTTGGTGAGGGTAAATTTAAAGTTTCAGGTCGTGGTGAGCTTCAAATTACAGTTTTAGCTGAGAACATGCGTCGTGAAGGTTTTGAGTTCGGTATTTCTCGTCCGGAAGTTATCCGTAAAGAGATCGAGGGTGTTAAATGTGAGCCGTTTGAGCACTTGGTTATCGATGTACCTGAAGAGTTAGGCGGTACTGTAATTGAGCGTCTTGGTAAACGTAAAGCTGAGATGAAATCAATGGTTCCAATGGGTCAAGGTTTCCAGCGTATCGAGTTTGAGATCCCTGCTCGTTCACTAATTGGTTTCCGTGGACAGTTCTTAACTGACACTAAAGGTGAGGGTGTAATGAATCACTCATTCATTGAATACCGTCCGTTTAGCGGCGAAGTTGACTCTCGTTCATACGGTGCTTTAGTATCAAGTGAAAACGGTGAAGCACTAGCTTATTCTATCTTTAATTTACAAAACCGTGGTGTTATGTATATTAAACCTCAGACAAAAGTTTACGAGGGTATGATTATCGGTGAGCATGCAAAAAATAATGACTTAACTGTTAACCCTATTAAAGGAAAACAACAGTCAAACGTTCGTTCATCAGGTGCTGATGATGCAATTAAACTTGTTCCGCCACGTGATATGTCACTAGAGCGTGCACTAGAGTGGATCGAAGATGATGAACTTCTAGAAGTTACTCCTGAGAACATTCGTATCCGTAAAAAATACCTTACAGAAAATGAGCGTAAACGCGCTTCTAGAAAGTAAGACTTAACTTATTAGTACTGCGAAAGTAGCAAGAAGCTACCAAGTAGCAGTACTAAAATAGCCCCAAACATCTCTAAAACAAATCCATAAGATTTTAAAAATCCACCAGCTTTTTTATTTAAAGCTATTGCAAATATTTCAACTATGTATTGAGCTAAAACTACTGTTTTAGAAATAATCCAACTTACAGACATATTTCGTAATAATATAGCATATAAAGTAGCTTTTCTACATCATAAACGATTGAAACTAAATGATCAAATAATGGCAATTATATTTTTAAATATACATATAATGTTCGTTGAATAAATAATTATATCTATAGCTATTTAAAAATAAAAGAGGAAACACAATAATTTACCCTGTGGGAGAATTATCGCTCACAATAAATGTTATATAAAAGGAATTTTTTTGAAGCCAAAGCATATATTTATATTTTGTGATAACCATAATGAAGTAATGAATGAGCTTTTAGAATTTGGTTTTATTGAAGGTAGTAACAGAATTCATCCCAATCAAGGTACAAGAAATAGAAAGTTCTATTTTAATGATTTCTATATTGAAATATTATGGGTACATAATATTGATGAAGCACTCAATGATATTACAGCTCCAACAAAACTTTATGAACGTTCAAGATATAAAACTAGTGGTTATTCGCCATTTGGATTGTGCGTAGAGTACTCAAAAGATGATAATATGTTATTTGAAAATTGCTTTATTTATAAACCTATTTATTTACCTGAAAATATGGCTATTGAGGTGCTGAAGAATGAAGATGCAAAAACACTTCCTTGGACTTTTCGCTGGAATAAAGACCTATCAAACAATAAGATGAATGAACCGATTAATCTAAAAAATAAAAATTTATCACAAGTTGTATTTGGTGTTGATACAACTAAAATAGAAAATAATTATTTAAATTTATTTAAAAGTGATATTATAGTTTTTAAAGATTCCAAAAGTGAATTTTTGAAATTAATTTTTGATGGTCAAAACAGTAAAGCAACAAAGGTATTCACTACGATACCATTAATTATTGAATATTAGAAGAGCTATAACAAAATATTTCTTACCTCAAACGTTATGCAATAGGAGAATAACATGTGTCCTAACTGTCACAAGAATACTTTTTCCGCTTTGGATAAATTAAATTGGTCGAATGAAAAACCTATGGTTTGTAATGAATGTGGAGTGCATGTTAAGCCTACCTCCATACACTTTTTTATTAGTTTTAACCTGTTATTTGTCATGTCGTTGGGTTCAGCATGTCTTGCACCTTATTATATACTTGATATTTCAATTTACCCGTTTCCAAAAATTGAATCAATTATCATGGGGATAGAATTGTTTTTTTTATTTTGCTTGGGACTAATTATTCCAGTACCATTTTGGATAAAAATCAATGATTGGTTTGTTCCTCTACAGTTGGATACAAATGCATAACAAACCAAAGGAAAGCAATCAAAACCCCACGGGTTGTTTTTTAATTGCTCATTTTAAACGTTATATTGCAGAAGGACGTTCATGAATCATCAGACAATTCAGTGGATAGAACAAAATAACAAATATGCCAAGTCATTAGTTTTTGGAAGCATTCTATTCTTGATTTTAGGGCTTGCTGCACTTCCGTTTGAACGCGTTGATATAGTCTTTGCTTTTGTAGTTGCTGCATTTGGCTGTTTTGTGCTTTATCTGATCTCTCGTGCATATTGGGGCTATAGTTTTGGTATTGCCGATGATCTACTTTACATCAAAAAGTATGGGAAGGATTTTCTATCGGAAAAGTGGGAAAACATTATTTATGATGGTCATATCATTGTCATTCAAGGTTTTCCGATCACGTTTAAACCATATAGCGGCAATGACTATGGAAGTGATACGTACGCGAAAGATTCTGCACCTTTTGGATATGATCAGGAATCAATAGATAATCTTCTCGTAAAACTTCAGAATTCAAAAAAAGTATCCAAACAAGAACTAGAAAACATGAAAAAAAACGATGTAATAGACAAGAGAACTGTCTTACTCGTTTTAGTACTAGCTGTTATAATCTTCGGAGGTTACATCATCTATGTCACCTAAGAATATAACAAATTAGAGGAGCCAATAAATTACTCTGTGGGCGATTTATTGGTTCATTTTAAATGTTAGCCATATATGGAGGTTTATTTGCATAATCGAGTTATCTTTACAGGTGGACCTGGTTCAGGAAAAACTTCGGTAATAGAATTTTTAGGTAGAATGGGCTACCCAATTGCCCAAGAAGTGGGACGTAAAGTAATCCAAGCACAAGTCAAATCTCAAGGGAGAGCATTACCTTGGTATGATAAGACTGCATTTCGAGACAAAATGGTTCTTGAGGAAATCAAAAATTACCAGAAATTTGTGAATACAACTATTACATTTTATGATCGCAGCATTATCGACTCATATGGGTATAGTAAACTCGAAAATATACCGATTTCTAAGCTTTTATTAATTAAGTGTCGTGATCTGAGATACCACCGTAAAGTGTTTATTTTTCCTCCTTGGAATGAAATATACGAAAACGATATTGATCGAAAACAAGATTTTAATGAAGCAGTAGCAACATATCACGAAATGGTAAGCGCATATAATAAATTTGGTTATGATTTAATTGAAGTTCCTAAGGTTTCAATTAAAGAGAGAGCAGAGTTCATCGTAAACAAATTGAACAACGGCTAACAAAGGGCTCAAGTTTGTCCGCGTTGCTCACTAGGACCTCTATAGCTACGCTGCTACGGTTTCTTAGCACGGCATTGTAGTACAAAGGAAACAAGATAAAACCAGATTTTATACATTACCAAAAGCTATGTATAGTTTAGATGTCATTAAAATAATACTTCCAAAAGAGACTAAGGTTAATGATATCTTAGATAAATACATAGCAGCTTGGAATGAGCATGATTTAAAAAAGATCGATACATATTATGTTATTTGGTACGATCTTGGTTATGATTATACAACTAAAGGCAAAAAAAGTGTAAGTAAAGCGATAACTGATGTTTTCATGCGCTATGTTCCTGATATGTATTGGGTGAAAAACGGTGATGTTTTTACTAGTGACAATACTACTATTTATGAATGGGTATATGGCGGTGCATTTGATGGAGAATGGGATTTCATTCCTGTAAAAAATAAAAAATTTGAGATAAAAGGTTTAAGTATTACAACCATAAATAGATATGGTGAGATAATTTCTCATAAAGATTATTATAATTTATTAGATTTAAAAAAACAACTTGTGCTAATTAAGTAGTATAACAAATCAGAGGAAGTTAATAAATTCAATTGTTAAATTCCTAAAGCCATTATTTTTGGCACAAGTATACTACTTCATGTTTTCCATTACCAATAGGGAATGACTGAGTTTAGTCAAACCTCTTAGTATACCCGTGGCAGTAAGGAAGTGAGCCTTTTTTATCGTAGTAGTTTTGGTGTGATTCATCTGCTTCGTAAAACTCCTCAGCATCTTTTACCATGGTTACTACATCGTAACCTTTTGATTTTAACTCTTTGATCAGCTCATTAACAGTTTCACGTTCACGATCATTGTTTACAAATACAGCTGAGAGGTATTGTGCACCTATATCTGGTCCCTGTCCATTAGCTTGTGTCGGATCGTGGATCTCAAAGAAGGTTTTAGCTAACTGTTTAAATGATACTTTAGATTTATCGTAGATAACTTCTACAGTTTCAAGGTGTCCAGTGTCTGTTCTTACTACCTCATAATATGTCGGGTTTTTAACATGTCCGCCCATAAATCCAGAGATCACCTCTTTTACACCATCTAGTTTTTGTAGGTAATACTCAACACCCCAAAAACATCCACCCGCAAAGTAGGCTTTTGCTATGTTTGGGTCAGCTGCTTTTTCTTCAAACTCGATTGAAACTGAGTTTACACAATGTCTTGTATTTTTGCTTGTAAACCCTTCACCTTCAAAAACATGCCCCAAGTGTCCACCACATGTAGCACAAACTATTTCTACACGTCTTCCATCTGCATCAGGGACTCTTTTTACAGCGCCGTCTATCTCATCATCAAAGCTAGGCCAGCCACAGTTTGAGTTAAATTTGTCATCAGATTTATAAAGAGGTGTTCCACATAGCTTACATTTATATATACCATTTTTTTTATTGTCAAGATATATACCAGTATATGGATGTTCGGTAGCTTTATTTACGATAACGTTGTATTCCAATTCACTTAGTGAATCAGCTTTTTTTTGGTAAGGTTTTAGATCTATTGCTTGCATAGTATTAAATAGCAGTATGAACAATATAAAAATTTTCATACTATCTCCTTTCTCAAATATAAAGGACTATTTTAGTATGAAATTTTTAAATAATCACTTTTTTGTTAATTTAATCTTTATCGTGAAGAATTTTATCAAGTATTTTAAATACTTCGTCACTTCCACGTTCCATCTCATCAAAGGCTGCTTTTAGTGCATCTGCATCAGGACTTTCTTTCTCAATTTGTTCAAAAACTTTGTGAGTACCGTTGTGAACAACAGAGTGTGGAATTTCTAGATCTTTATAGTGCTGAGTATGTGAGAAGTTCTGTTTTCCTTCACCCTCGTTGTACCATTTACCTAAGCGGCAGTTGTTATGATCAACAAATTTAAATTGTTCTTTTTGCGTTACAGCTGAGTAGTAAGTGTTTACTTTCCATAAAATATGGTCTAGTTTAGCAAGCGACATAAAAACTCTGTCAGTTGTGTAGTGCATATCTTTGAAAGTATTTTCAATCTCATTGGAGTTTTCTTGTAGAGAGCTGTCAAGCTCACTTATAAGAGAGTTTGAATCGTTTACGCCGTTTTGAACATGTTTAAACTGTTCGCTCATACTATCAACATCTTGTTTCATAGATTGAAGTGATATATTGATCTCAGAAACAGCTTTATCGGTTCTATCCGCAAGTTTACGAACTTCATCTGCAACAACTGCAAATCCACGACCATGTTCACCCGCACGGGCAGCCTCTATCGCAGCATTTAAAGCTAGTAGATTGGTTTGATCAGATATATCTTTTATAAGTGTTAATATACCGGTGATCTCTTCTGTTCTAGAAGATAAACCTTCAACGGTATGTACAGATTCATCTGATAATTCATTTAATTTATTAAGTGTAGAGACTATCCCTTTTGTTTTATTTGAAACACTTGCAATGTTTTGAACAAGCTCTTCTGATCTGCTTACACTTAGCTTTGAGGACTCAACAGATTCTGCAAGGTTGCTTTGAATATCAACAATATTTGCTTTTAAATGAAGGTTTTGAGATGACATTAGTTTATCTGAAATACTATCTACACTACTTTGAGAAGTTGAATTTTTAGTTTGTTCTTCCAATAATCTAATTTTTTCTAAAAGTTCTTTATTTTCATTTTGTAAAGCTTTTTTTTCGTCTATTAAAAGGTTATACTCTCTTAGGGGTACTCCTTTTTCAGCAAACAAACCCATAATATAATCCTTTGTGATAGTTTTTTGATATAAAGTTATAACTGTTTATAACTCATATAGTATATCACAATATTAGAAAAAATTATATAAACAAATAACTTTAAATTCTTAAAATAGTTAGATGCGTAACTTTATATTTTTGTAAAGCTTATTCAAATAATAAGGCGGTTATAATGATAAACTTTTTACAAATTTAACAAAAAATTTTTGTCATAAGGAAGATTTTTATGAATAGAAAAAAAATATATAATCCTGAATCTACTGAAGATGTTAATGATAGAAGAGTTTTTGGTGGAAATCCAACAGGTATCTTCGAGTTAAACGATATTAAATATCAATGGGCTTATAATCTTTGGGAGGTTATGTTAAACAACACTTGGTTCCCAAAAGAAGTAGATATGACTAAAGATGTTAATGACTATAAGAACTTAACAAATTCTGAAAAAGATGCCTATGATAAGGCACTTTCTCAACTTATATTTATGGATTCACTTCAAACTAATAATTTGATTGATAACGTAAACCCTTATATAACATCTCCAGAAATTAACCTAATTATGGTTCGTCAATCTTTTGAAGAAGCATTACATTCACAGTCATATGCAGTTATGGTTGACTCTATATCTACAAACTCTGAAGAGATCTATGATCTTTGGCGTCAAGATATGATGTTAAAAACTAAAAATGATGCAATATTTCGTACATATGATCAGCTTTCAAAAGATCCAACCGAGAGCAACTTTGTAAAAGCATGTTTTGCAAACCAGATTTTAGAGGGTATCTATTTTTACAGTGGATTTGCATATATATACACACTTGCACGTTCTGGAAAAATGTTAGGAAGTGCACAAATGATCCGCTTTATTCAACGTGATGAAGTTACACACCTGGCACTGTTTAAAAACTTGATAAATACACTTAGAAAAGAAAGAGCTGATCTATTTACCGATCAGTTAAAAGCTGAAGTTGTAGAGATGTTTAAAGAGGCTGTTGATCTAGAAGTTAAATGGGGAAAATATATAACTCAAGGTCAGATTTTAGGTTTAACAGATGAGATTGTTGAACAGTATATAAAATATTTGGCAGATGATAGACTTGAATCAGTAGGATTTGAAAAGCTTTATAATGTGACAAACCCTATAAAATGGGTTGATGATTTTGCTAAGTTTAATGACCAAAAAACCAACTTTTTTGAAGGTACTGTAACTAACTACTCAAAAGGTAGTCTTAGTTTTGATGATGACTTTTAGGAGATCTCTTTTTTTATAGTCTCATATAAAACCTTATAAGTATAACGACTAAAGATATACTCTTTAGCGTTAAACAATGAATCAAACATAATCTTCCATAAAGTAGAAAAGTTTTCATCTTTCCTGATATCACATAATTTTTGTTGCATCTGTTGTTCAAGCTGTGAAAGCTCTTTTGCATGATAAACATAAGCTTTTATAAGATCATATTCAACACCAACCTTTTTAAAGTTTTCAACCATTTTAACAACAGATGCCTCTTTTTGAGTGTAGTCATTCTCACTTATAAGAAGAAGTATTCCATCTTTTAAAAGAGTATCAACTAAGTCTTCATTAAATCCAAACTTTTCCAAAAATTCTTTTTTTGTGTAATGTTTAGAGTCTGGAGGTATGTTTATTAGTGTTTGCATAAGTGGAGCTATCATAGTAAAAGAACTTGAAATTGAGCTATTTTTATTTTGAAGGGCTACTTTGATTTGCTCATTTGAGCTTCCAATCTCATTTTTCATATATTTTATATATTTTAGGAGTTCTAAATGTTCTCCATTGTATCTATGAACATTAGACTTTAGTTTTTTAGCCTCTGGAAGAAGTCCCTCTTTTATGTAGTAAAGAATGGTTGATTTTGGTACTTTAGTCAATCTAACAAGCTCAGATATTTTGTATTCCAACTATAAGCCTTTTTAATTTTTATATAAGAGTTGTAGTTTATAATATTAAACGTAAAGTAGAACTTAACGTTTTAAAAATAAAAACAGGTGGATTTATGAAAAAATTATTTATATTGCTGTTTATATGTGTTTCTCTTTTTGGTGCGCATGTAGATGATTATGCAAAAAGTGAAGGTTTTGAGCGTGACTATAAAACAGCTCTAAATAAAGCTAAAAAAAGTAACAAACCTATTATGATGGTTCTAGGTGCTGATTATTGTCCGTGGTGTCGTAAATTTGAACGTAAAACTCTTAGTTCAGATATGATAAAGAGTTACCTAGACAAAGAGGTTATAACTTTAGTTGTTGATAAAAAGTATGATGTGGAAAGTTTTCCAGAAAAGTTTTCAACAAGTATGACACCAAGGGTATTTTTTATTAATCCACATACTGGGGAGAAGTTTTCAGAGGCAGCAGGTTATATAAAAAAGAAAGACTTTATGAAAAAACTAGAGTCTGTAAAAACTGCATATAAAGGTAAATAAATGAAGTATATATTATTATTTTTATTAACTTATTCTCTACATGGTGCAGGCTTTTGGACACTTAGCGGTTTAGAAAAAACAAATACTACATACGTACAAAATAAAATATCTTATATAAGTGCAAAAACAGTTGCAGAAATAAAAGAAAAAATAAATAAAACACTAGAAGATAACTCTATAAAAGTTAATCAACAAGATGCTCCATCTATGATGTTATCACTCGAAGAAAAAGAGGGTGATGAAATTTACTTTTTTTACCTAAAACTAGAACTTGGAGAGGAAGTAAAGACTTTTAGAAAAGATGGTACACAAACATTTGCAATCACTTATCAGGCTACTGACTTTATTGAAAGTGAACCAGATGAGATCGATAGCGTTGTTTTAGAGAGTGTTGATTACTTATTAGCAAAATTTGTTGAACAACTTGAAGAAGATAAAGAATAATTAATTAAAGTTTTTAAAGATATAATTCATAAAATAATTTAGTGGAGAATATCATTAAAAACTTATACTCACTTTCACTAGTAACTACAAAATCTTATAAACAAAATCTTAATACATTAATAAAATTAATTGATGAGTCTGATAATAACTCGGTCATACTAGCTCCTGAAGTATGCCTTAGTGGCTTTGACTATGATAACTTGGATGAAGTTTGTGAGTTTTCAAAATATGCAACACAAGAGATTAAAAGAGTATCTCATGATAAGATAATTATTTTAACTATGATTGAAAAAGATGGTCAAAATATTTTAAATGTCGCAAAAGTATTTAAAGATGGAAAGGTTGTTCATACACAGGCTAAGTCAAGACTTTTTAGATTAGGCGACGAACACAATTATATGCTTAGTGGAGATGACAAAGACCTAGTTATCTTTGAGATAGATGGTATTAAGTTTGGTATTTTGATCTGTTTTGAACTTCGTTTTAAAGAGTTATGGCAAAAGCTAGAGGGTGCAGATATCATTTTAGTACCAGCTTGGTGGGGTAAGCTAAGGGCTGAAAATTACAAAGTACTAACACAAGCTTTAGCTGTTATAAACCAGTGTTATGTTATTGCAAGCGACTCGTCAAATGAAGATTGTTCAGGTATTACTTCCATTGTTACACCTTTTGGAGAACATTTGTTACAAAGGAATGCCAGTTGCTTAAAGAGTACATATGAGAATAACGAGGTTAAAAAAATGAGAAAATATTTGGATGTAGGTATTGGATAGAATAACAGCGACAAAAACAAGACGTTTGGCAGAGGAATGCCATAAAATTTTTAAATTAAGTGATGAAGTAAAAAATGCTATAGAAAAAACAGATCGAGAAGCTTTTGTACCAAGTGGGTTTAGGAATAATGCTTATAAACTAGATGCACTACCTTTAGGATCAGCGCAATGGATCAGTTCACCTTTAACAGTCGCAAAAATGACTCAGTATTTAGAGCCAAAAGGTGCTGATAGGGTTTTAGAAGTAGGTTGTGGAAGTGGTTATCAAGCAGCAGTTTTGTCAAATATTTTTCGTGGTGTATTTACAATAGAACGTATAGAATCTCTCTCTTTGCAAGCCAAACAAAAGTTTAAATCTTTAAACATACACAATGTACATGTCCGTACAGATGATGGTCAAAATGGTTGGATACAGTATGCCCCATATGATCGAATATTATTTTCAGCAACAGCTTCTATAATACCATCAAAACTTTTCGATCAACTAGAAGATGGTGGTATACTTGTTGCACCACTTCAAAAAGGCAACAAACAGGTTATAACACGCTTTAGAAAGTCTGGCAACAATGTTATAGGTGAAGAGTTAGAAGAGTGTGATTTTGTGCCAGTACTTAATGGTGTTCAAAAGTAACTAAGAAAGATCATAAGTAAATCTATTTATATCTATATAACACTCATCTTTTTTTATACGAATTGAGTTATCACCTTTTTTTGCTTTTTTATAAAACTCTTTTTGAATTTTTTTGCGTTTACTTTTTTTATAATCATTTGCTTTTAAAAACTTCTTTAGAGGTATCCAACTCTCCTCTATAGTAGGTTCACTGTGAACTTCAAGTGTTTCTATTTCAGCTTCAACGCTATCAGAAATTTCAGGTTTTGATTCTAGCATCAAGTTAGATGAGATCATATTTATTATATTTTTTAACTGTTCATCTTTTTCTTTGTAGATACTTTCTATTTTTTCTCTTTCTTCGATCAGCATTTGTTCTTTTTGATCACGCAATGATCTTGTTTCATTTTCTAGTTTTTCTACTTTGCTTTGTAGTCTTGTGTTTTGTTCTTCTAAAAATTCATAATATTTAGAATCAATACTATCCATCTTTTTTTGAGGAGTACTTTTTGTTTTTGCAGGTGTTTTTGCATCTATATTTACATATTTTTGACCATCTTGAACTTCATAAGTAAGTGAACCTCGTCTTATTCTGTTATGAATAGCTTCTTTTGAAACTCCAAAAAATTCAGCTGCATCAGCTATGCTCATTTTATTCATAACTATTATCTCATATTTTCAAAGACAAGTGGAGCTTCCCATTCGCCTGAGCGAATCTCTTTCATAACTTTTTGAAGGTCATCAAGATTTTTGCCTTTAACTCTTATGCTATCACCCTCAATTTGGGCTGTAACTTTTAGTTTCATTTTTTTAATATCTGCTGTTATTTTTTTAGCTTCTTTTGACTCTATATAATCAACAACTTTAAATGTAGCTTTTCTTGTTCCACCAGATGCATCTTCAACTCTTAACTCATCTAGTACTTTTGAACTAAGACCTTGTTTTAAAAACTTTGATATAACGATATCTTTTAGTGCATCTAGTTTGTTATCACTTGAGGCAACTAACACAAGAACTTTCTCTTTCTCTTTAAAGTTGACCTCATAAGTAGTCCCTTTAAAGTCATACCTGTTTGCTACTTCTCTATCAACTAAGTTTATAGCATTTTTAAAATTTTGCAAATCTATCTTTGCCGTTATATCAAACGAGTGTTCCTTCGCCATAACATAATCCCTTATAACTGTTTTAATAATTATAACACAATTATAACTTGTGAGTATTATAGAGATTAGTAAGTTTATTTAAACGGTAGATATTTATAATCTACCGTGTTTATTCATTGAACCAGAGCCATTTTCGTATACTGGATACTCATCTGTAGTTTTACAATAATCATCTCCTAAAGAACAACATCCATCACTAACATTAATATTTTTTAAAGCTCTATCAAAAGCCCAATAATGTGAGTAGCTACCTTGTCTTAAACTCTCAAATACCGCTACTAAATCCTCTACCCCATCAACTGTTTCTAAATCTTCATTTAGATCATTTATATCTGTCACTTCAACCATACATCCAACCTCTAGTGCATCTTTTAAAGAGAGTGAACCTTTTTCATAAAGAGTATCATAAAGATCACCTACATCTTTAATACTATACTCACCACTTTTATATGCAGATAGTGCATCTGAGTCGTAACCACCTGTATAGTTACTATCAATATTTAAAATATTCAGATCATACTTTTGAATTAAGTTCTCAACTGCTGCCATATGAGATGTTTCTGCATTTGTAGCTATATTATAAAGAGTGTTTGAAGGAGTTAACTCATTTAGTGCTAAATAGATATCTTTTGCTAGTTTTTCTTCGTTCCACATATACGCTATTGTATATTTCTGCTCCTCTGTTAGTTCTGCTAATGGTGTTGCATTGATCATGGTACCCATGACGTTAGTAGTTATATTGTTTAAATCAGATTCATCAATTATATCAACATTTAATTCTTTCATAAGATCATCTTCAAGGTCTGATGCACTAAGCCCTGAACTCTCATAAAAAGATTTTCTCTCCTGGATTTTTTGTTGTAAATTTTGCATTTGACTTAGACCTATTTTGGAAGGATCACTTATATTGTTTTCATAACAATACATGTAGAGCTCATCGCTCAATGCTGCAATATCCATATTGGTGCTAGGTGTTTGTCCAAAAAGTAACTCATCAGAGTAACCTATATCAGTTAATAAAGATGTTACATTTCCATCTAATGTAGTAGCTAAAGTCATAACTTTACCTGAATTGGTTCTTAGGCGAAGTTGTTTCATTTCTATATCCCCAACATCGACAGAGTTATTTCTGTTCATATCTATATAACCACCGTAACTCTCCACTGGATATTCAGGGTCAATAAATCTGTAAACACCATTACCTAAATGTTCACCTGCTTGACCAGCTGCATCTAAAACGACTGCATTTAATACTGGTCCTCTTTCAACTGTTATATCTGTTGTACTAAGACTACTTGTATTATTAGAAGAATCACCACAACCTAAAAATAGTAGTGACGATGCTAACGAAATAGATAAAATTGAAGTTTTCATAATAGATCCTTTGTTTTTTATTATCTTTATTTTCGTATTGTCACATATAAGTGTTAGCAGAGTATAAGCAGACGATGGTTAGTTAAAAACTAAGACCACCACCGAAGTTCCCAAAATTTGGATCCATATATCCGTATTGAGTTGATTTCATTCTAAGTTTTTCAATATCGGCTTTGCTTGAGATATCTTGTGGACAGACCATTGTACACTCATTACATAATGTACAATCCCAAATACCTGTATTTTGAATAGTGTCTATCTTCTCTTTAGCATCTGCATCTCTAACATCACTTACATATTTATATACACGTGTAAGTGAGAAAGGTCCTTTAAATTCTGGATTAACCGCATATACAGGACAAGCACTGTAACAAGATCCGCAAAGGATACAATCACTCTGTATCTCATTTAGTTTCTCTGCTTCTTGAGGTACATCTGGTGTAATTTCACTTTTATTTATCCAAGCCTTACTTTTTACATTAAACTCTAAAGCCTTATCCATATTCACAACAAGGTCTCTTATAACAGGCACATTTTTTAAAGGCTCTATAACATCACCCTCTTGTACTTTATATGTACATGCCAAAACCTCTTTTTCATTAACTCGCATAGCACAAGAACCACAAACACTACTTCTACATCCACTACTATATGTTAGAGTAGGATCAACCTTTGTTTTTATAAAGTTTAAAACCTCTAAAAGAGTTGATCCCTTTAACGAGGCAACATCATACTCTACTAATTCTTCTCTTTGTATTTTTATCTTCATGATGCCACCACTCCGTTTATATCTACAATAGTATGTTTTGAATAACTCTCATCTTTGTCAGGAAAATCTGATCTATAGTGAGCACCGCGACTCTCTTGACGTGAAAGCGCACCTTTTAAAACAAGTCTGCTAAGTTCTAACATGTTTTTAAATTCTAAAAACTCTATTAGGTTTGTGTTATA
>Ga0193962_1000786_pt1 | contig 14830 bp, 6 predicted proteins | sample FB_5_MG_FD_140335 | JGI IMG/M metagenome (GOLD analysis project Ga0193962, IMG submission 140335) | Microbial mat bacterial communities from the Broadkill River, Lewes, Delaware, United States - FB_5_MG | ecosystem: Environmental > Aquatic > Freshwater > River > Microbial mats | place: USA...
AAAAAGAGAAAATTGCAGGAAGTAAACCAGATGGCGATTTTATTACGTTTAACAATAAAAACAATGAATCTAATGATAGTTACCAAACTCTATTATATCTAAAAAATTTCGATGAATGGGGATGGACAGTTGGGGCTTGGTCTAATATTGTGCCTTTTGAGAGATTAAAAAAGACTCAGCAAAAACAACTAAGCAAGAATATCAGCATATACATAATACTAACTCTGTTAATAGTTGTTATTATAATCCTTATAGTTAAATATTATATTAATAGAGTAAACAAGGTTATAAAAAACAATTTTAATGCTTACAACTCATTTGTATCGCAATCTATTAACAACACCGAAGTTGATAAAAAAAGGAACTACTCATTAACCGAGATTTATGAACTTGCCAATTCAACTAGCAATATTCTACAAAACAATTTCAATAATATTGAACGAGTAAAACTAAATAAGAAAAACTCCGAACTTATACTTAAAAAAGCTCCTGTTATTTTTATTACACTCGATTATAATAATAAGCTTACATCGTACAACGACAAATTTCTATCTGTTTTTAACCTTAAGGAAGATGAAATTAATACACATTTAAAGATAAGTGATATTTTAAAACCAAAGGTGGTTCAAGAATCCATCGATGCTTTAGAAGAGATGAAAGGCTATTCACAAGAAATTCATCTAAAATTAATTAATAACGAAGAGTTATTTATCTCGTTCACTAATATAAAAATATCAGAAAACGAAACTATTTGGATTGGAAAGGATATTACAGAATTACACGAAATTGAAGCAGAAATATTAGAAAATAAAAATCTAATTAACTCACTTATTAACTCTATTCCGATACCAATATTTTACAAAGACACTAATCTAAGATACATTGGTTGTAATAAATGTTTTTCGGAGTTAACAAACAAAGAACCCGTTGATATAATAGGTAAACTAGCAAAAGAGTGTTTCCCCGAATCACTAAGTTCTAGATACACCGAAAAGGATAATTACATTCTTAACAACCAAACACCTTTAGTATACGACGCCCGACTTGGAGCAACCGAAGAGACAGATAAAACATACACCTTTTACAAAGCTCCATTTTATAATTTAAAAGGCCAATTATTAGGAATTATTGGTGCTATGTTAGATGTTACCGAACGTAATAAACGACAAGAAGAGATTAAGAAAGTGGCTTCAACTCTTGAACAGATAAATAAGACTAAAGACAAGTTTTTCTCGATAATTGCACACGATTTAAAAAACCCATTCAATACTTTAATAGGTTTTAGCGAACTTTTAATAATGTCGTTAAATAAAGAAAACTTCGATAAGTCTGATAACTACACTAATATTATGAAAGAATCGGCCAAACAAGGGCTGGCACTTCTAAGTAATCTTTTAGAGTGGTCAAAAACCAAAACAGGCGAAATACAATACACTCCAAACAACACAAATATTAACGAATTACTTAATGATATCTACCAACTTTTAATAGGAACGGCTGAATCAAAAGAAATTAGTATTTCATTAAAATCATCAATTACTAAAGAGATTGCTCTAGATGCTAATATGATTAAAACAGTTATTAGAAATCTGGTAACTAATGCCATTAAGTTTACTCCTGCAAAAGGAACAATCACTATTTCAGCTGTAGAAGAAGAAAACAACCTTCTATTCTCTGTTTCCGACAACGGAATTGGAATGTCGCAAGAGAATGTGAATAAACTTTTTAAAATAGATGAGAGTTTCTCGACTGTTGGAACAAACAAAGAGAAAGGAACAGGTCTTGGATTAATTCTATGTCACGAATTTATTGAAAAACACAACGGTAAAATATGGGCAGAAAGCGAATTAAATGAAGGAACAACTTTCTATTTTACTATTCCCTATTAATAATGCTCTGTTTTAAAAAAAATCTAAAACCTTATTTCGAAAGTGATCTTAAATAATTGGCTTTAATGTTATCTATTTAATAATAACATTAAAGCCTTTTAATTTCGTAGAGTAAAATATAGCTATAAGATAAAGTTATATGCTATTCATTTTTAACACCAAGAGACATTTCGCATTAATATTTTCTGCTTTTTTTGTCTTAGGTAGAAAAATATGCTATTAGAAAGCATCATTTTTGTCTTAGGTAGCAATATTTGCTATTAGAAGGTGTTCCAGACCTCTTAGGCTCACTGCCAGACCTCTAAGGTAGATAAATTTTCTCTTAGACTCACTAATTTATCTCTTAGGTAGAAAAATTTTCTTCTTAGAGAGCTTAAACCATCTCTTAGACGAAATATTTTTCTCTTAGAAGGTAATGTTTATCTCTTTGGCGAAAAATATTATTACTAAGACCAATATTTTATAATAAAAGCCCTATTTGCTATTCTGCTAACTCAGTCATTAAACTTAAAATGTTACAATAACTAAACAACAACAGCTAAGCTCAAATAACATAGTTGTAATAACTAAATAATATTCTTCCCAAAATATTTCATAAACTGTTGGCGCTCATATACACCAGGGTTTTCTTTCGACATATACGATAATTTCCCTTTAAAATCGCCTATTGATGTATAATGTTTACCCATCATCCACTTCTCTAAAAACTTTATCATTGCAGTAATTGAAGAGAATCCATGTTGATAAAGAACCGATGTTATTTGAATTGCAGAAGCGCCCGCTAAAATAGCCTTAACAACAGCCTCGCCATCGTGAATGCCTGTCGATGCACAAAAATCGCAATTAATACGATTGTGTAATAAACCAATCCATCGTAACGAGGCAGCAATTTCTTGCTCTGTTGAAAACACAAACGAAGGTTTTACAACCATTTTTTCGATATCGAAATCGGGACTAAAAAAGCGGTTAAAAAGAACTAAGCCATCGGCTCCTGAGTTTGCCAAACCTTTAACTACAGAATACAACGAAGTAAACTGATTTGTTATTTTAACTGCTACAGGAATATCAACACTCTGTTTTACCTTACTAGTAATTTTAAAATATAGCTCCTCTATATCTGTAGAGCTTAATTTTTCGTCGGATGGCGAGATAAACAAATTTAACTCTATTGCATCGGCACCAGCCTTTGCAAACTCTTTAGCAAAGGCAACCCATTCAATGGAGTACGAACAGTTAATACTAGCAATAACAGGTATCGACAGGTATTTTTTGGCCTTGGTAATTAAACGTGTAAACTTATCAAGCTTCTCTTTTCTAATATTTACATCTAAATAGTCGAGTTGCTCGGCACGCGAATTATAAGGATCGTCTTCCGATAAAAAATCGGAGTGTTCAAGATGTATTTCCTCTTCGAAAATAGATTTTAAAACAACAGCGGCAGCACCTGCGGCCTCAAAATTAATTAGATTATCGATATTAAAACTTAGCCCCGAAGAACCCACTATTATTGGATTTTTCAAATGCAATCCCATGTATGTTGTTTCTAATAAATTCATTGTTAATTGAGTTAATTAGTTACTTAGTGATTTATATCTGACACTCCTTTTCCAATATACTACAACCATTAATAAACAATGGCTCCAACTGATTTGTAGAAAAAGTGAATTTATACTTATGATCTTTTCGATTGCTATTTTCCATAAAACTAAAAATTTCATCACGCACCTCCGATAACGAAATATTTGCCTTAACCTTTAATAGCAATAAAATATCGTTTATCTGTTGCCACGACGATCGCTCAATATCCAAATTAATTGCCACATCAAACTGCTTTACATTTCTGCTAGAGTCGGTATACGCACCCCCTGTTTGATAACTCCACGATGCTGGAAGAATAATATCGGCTGCAGCAGCTGTTTCGCTCATAAACAGATCGTGCACAACAACAAATTCGGCCGATTGAATCCATTTTTTTGCCTGCTCCTTATCTTTTGCGGTACCAATAGGATCTTCACCAAAAATAAAAAGATTCTTAAGCAAACCCATTTTTAACAGCGACTCCATATCGGGTAAATTGGGCTTAAACACTGGTATTCCCCACTTCAACACAGCCTTCTCGGCAAAACGTTTGTCGTCTATTGCTACACCTGCAACACCAAAATATGGAGAAACACCCATATCAAAAATACCTTGAGCATTACACTTCTCTTTTAAACAAACAATACCACTACTCTCCTTACCCAGCTTTCCTGTTATTAAAGCCAAATTAATAAGCTCTTTAGCAGTAGCTATGTTTAAATCTTTCTCGGCAAAAATTAGAATTGATTTTTCACTTAGGTTATATTCATTTGCAAATTGAATAATATAATCTTCGCTAATGCCCGCCTTTGCAACCAACTCATTAAACGACAACTCTAACAAAACAGTTTTGTATTTATCAAAACCTGAAGTTCTATCGTTTATAAACATTCTATTAAACTTATTATTCGAAATCAGATAAAAGTTTACGGCTCTAATAAAATGCAAATACGATTTAATTTTTACAACAGAATTACATTTTCGTTCCTGCAAAAGAATATCTCTTTCAGAAACCAATGTCACTTTAGCATTATTACTCTTTTTAGCAATATTCACATTAAAGCCAACAATCTGGTTATAGTTAGTTAGATTGGTTCCCAACAGATATATGTTATTTGCAAAGGCAATCTGCTTAAAAGGAACATTTGCAATGCAATTATCTTTCCTTTCTTTTTCGGTATTCAAATAATAGAAACTACTAACATTATTGGTCTTTGCACCTGCTCTGGCAAACTTCTGAACAAGATACTGCTCCTCGTTTGTTAACCCACCACCAGCAAAAAAGCCATTCTCGTTTGGACGAACATGTTTAATTTTCTCGACAATTATTTTGTACGCCTCATCAAACGAAATAGGAATAAACTCATCGCCTATGCGCTTTAAAGGTGTTTTAATTCTACTATTATTTAAAACTCTGTAACCAAACTTACCTAGCTTACACAAATTACCATCGGGGTTCGACATGCCATTAACACCACTCGACTTAACAACAAATTGGTTAATATGGTGCAATTCTAATTCGCATCCAACACCACAATATTGGCAAATAACCTTCGCCTTTTCTGTTTTTACTGGACCTGGCTTAAATGTAACATTCTCGGTAATTGCACCCGTAGGACAAGTTGAAATACACAATCCACAGCTCTCGCAGTTTGTCTCAACAAGCGATTTTTTCATGCTTGGCGCCACAACCGATTTAAAACCTCTATATATTAAACCTAAAGCATTAGCACCAACAACCTCGTCACAAATTCTAATACATCGGCTACACAGGATACATTTATTGTTATCAATCTCAATTAACGGATGCGAAAAATCAATATCGCTACGCAGATAATCGCCTGCAAAACGCTTTTGATCTACTCCGTACTCCGACGAATAGTCTTTTAAATTGCAGTTAAAAACCTCTGTACATCCACATTCCAAACATCTATTAGTCTCTTCTAAAACCTTCTCTTGACTATCGTAACCTAGCTCAACCTCGTTAAAATTTAATCGCTGTTGTGGATCAAGAACAGCCATCTCATAACGCATTTTACGAGCATATTTACCAATAATATCGCCTTTAATTTTATCGGTAAAATTCGTTTTTTTACTTACAAAGTCTTTTTCAATAGGCTTTATCTCTTCTCCCATTAAAAACTGATGACAGCTAGTAGCGGCAACTTTAGCCTGAGCAATAGCTTCAATAATTGTTGCCGGACCAGTAACACCATCACCAGCAGCAAAAAACGATTCAACATCGGTTTGTAATGTTTTAGAATTGGCATTTATATTACCCCACCTATCGGGCTTTAGCTGTCCATTCTTCGAATTTTTATTAATATCATCAATAAAGTTAATATCAGTTTTCTGACCAATGGCAGCCAAACAGAAATCAACCTCTAAATCATATTCCGAACCCTCTATAGGCACAGGGCGTCTACGTCCCGATGCATCGGGTTCACCCAATTCCATTTTTATAAGCGTTAAGGATTTTAATTTACCTTTCTCGTCGGCATTAACTTTAACAGGATTTGTTAACAAAAGATACTCAACACCTTCTAGTTTCGACTCGTGAATTTCTATAGGGTTAGCAGGCATTTCGGCTTCGGTTCTACGGTAAACAACATACGTCTTTTTGGCTCCACAGCGTTGCGATGTTCGGCAGCAATCCATTGCAGTATTTCCTCCACCAACAACCACAACAGTTTTTCCAGTGAAATCGGCGGGTTTACCTGTAACTTCCATATTGCGTAAAAAATCTACCCCCGAAAATACATTCTCGGCCTCTTCACCATCAACACCCAAAAGAGTCCCCTTTTGCGATCCAATAGTAAGAATTGTTGAATGATAATTGACAGACAAATCTTTATACGACAAATTTTCACCCAAAGTCTTATTATAAAATATATTTACTCCTATATCGGTAATAGTTTTAACCTCGCTGTCTAATAAATTATTTGGCAACCTATACTGTGGAATACCATATCGTAGCCAACCCCCAGCATATGGTTTCGACTCGAAAATATCAACCTGATGGCCTTTTTGTTGCAAAAAATAGGCAGCAGATAAACCTCCAGGACCAGCACCAACTATAGCTACTTTCTTTCCTGTTGATGGTGCAATATTGGGAGTAAATCTATTATTAGAGTTAAGATCGACATCGGCAGCATATCGCTTTAAATAATCTATTCCTACAGCAGCATTTTCATCCATTAAATTACGACGACAAGCCACCTCGCATGGACGCACACACACACGTCCGCATATTGCTGGCAGAGGATTTACCTCTTTAATAAGTTCAATTGCCTTAGAATACATTTTCTTTTCGATAAGCGAAATATACCCCTGTACATCAACACCAGCAGGACAAGTCTGCTTGCAAGGAGCTTCACAGTCGGCATAATGGTTACTTAGCAAAAGATCTAAAGCTGTCTTTCGCGATTCTCGCACCTTCTGATTATTGGTTTCAATAATCATATTATCGGCAACCTTTGTTGAACACGAAGGTTGTAAATTATTATTTCCATTAATCTGTACTACACAAACAAAACACGACGAATAGGGCTTCAATCGAGGATCGTGACAGAGTGTTGGTATTTTTATTCCAAGCCTATTTGCAACATCCAAAATTGTATCTTCTGATGAAGCTATAATATGATGGCCATCAATAGTTACTTTTACAGTTGATATTTTGTTCATGGTAATTAGGGTTTATCATTAAAGCAATTGAATAGCATCGAACTTACATTTCGAAAAACATATACCACATTTTATGCAGTCGTTTTGACGAATAAAATGGATCTTTTTAGGCTCTCCATCTATAGCATTCGAAGGGCAGTTACGAGCACATACAGTGCAACCAATACATTTATCTTTATCTACTATATATGTTAAAAGTGGTCGACACGATTTTGCAGGACACTTTTTTGAATGGATATGAGCCTCGTACTCGTCGCGGAAATACCTAATTGTTGATAAAACAGGATTAGGAGCAGTTTGTCCCAACCCACAAAGACTAGACTCTTTAATTTGCTGACCTAAGGTTTGAAGAGTATCAATATCATCGTCCTTACCATGGCCATTGGTAATTCTCTCCAGAATCTCAAGCATTCGTTTAGTACCAATTCTACAGAAAGTACATTTACCACACGACTCTTTATAAGTAAAATCGAGAAAAAAACGAGCAACATCAACCATACATGTAGTCTCGTCCATAATTACCATTCCTCCCGATCCCATAATAGCACCTGTTTTATTTACCGAATCGTAATCAACAATTGTATCACCCAAATGAGCAGGAATACAACCACCCGAAGGACCGCCTAGCTGAACACCTTTAAACTTTTTGTCTCCTTTTATTCCTCCACCAAGCTTATAAATAATATCGTTAATGGTAATTCCCATTGGGACTTCAACCAATCCACCATTTTTTATCTTTCCTGTAAGAGCAAACACTTTAGTACCCTTACTATTTTCTGTACCAAGTTTAGCATATTCGCTGGCACCATTTCTAATAATAACAGGGATATTTGCCCAAGTCTCTACATTATTAATATTCGTAGGTTTTCTCCACAAACCCGACTCTGCAGGAAACGGAGGACGCTTTCGCGGCATTCCACGCTCTCCTTCTACCGAGGCAATAAGAGCAGTTTCTTCGCCACATACAAAAGCACCAGCACCCTCTTTTAAATAAATATCAAAATTAAAACCATTAATACCTGCTATATTTTCTCCTAAAAACCCAATCTTGCGGGCTTGGCTTAAAGCTATATTTAATCGCTTAATGGCAAGAGGATATTCTGCTCTACAATATATAACTCCGCGATTTGCACCAATAGCATAGGCGCCTATTATCATTCCCTCAATTACCGAGTGAGGATCGCCCTCAAGCAACGACCTATCCATAAAAGCACCTGGATCGCCCTCGTCGGCATTGCAAATAATATATTTATCGTCCGATTTATTATTATGGGCAAATTGCCATTTCATTCCTGTTGAGAATCCTCCTCCTCCACGGCCTCTTAAACCCGATTTTTTAATCTCTTCAATAATATCAACATCAGAAAGCCCACTCGAAACAATAGTTTTTAACGCAACATATCCTCCTCTATTCTGATATTCGGAAATACTTTCGGGATCGATAACTCCACAGTTTGCCAAAACAACCTTTTTTTGCAAATCGAAATAGTAGTTTTGAGGAGCCTCTATAACATTACTACTAACAATAAACTGAGTAATTGGAGTATTATTATTTATGTGAGTTTCTATAATTTGCAATGCCAGTTCGGGAGTCACATTACCATATAAATAACTTCCTGTTTTGTCGATGACTTCAACCAAAGGTTCCTTGAAACACATACCAATACAACTGGTTTTTTTTAGTTCAAATTCAACTTTTGGCAACTGTAATACATAATTATTTAAAGCTTGATATACCTTGTTTGCTCCAGCTGCAATACCGCAACTACCCATACCTACAACAACGGTTTTGTCCATAATGCTAGTTTGTTTCTTCTTTTTGATATTCTTTAATAATCTTACCGGCTTTAGTAGCATCTAAATTTCCATACGTATCGCTACCAATCATCATTACAGGAGCCAGCGAGCAACAACCAAGGCAAGCAACCGACTCAAGAGTAAACAAGCTATCTGAAGTTGTCTCTCCATCTTTTACATTAAGTATCTCTTGTATTGCTTCGCCAACAGCAGTTGCGTTTTGAACATGACATGCTGTTCCGTGACAAACTTTTATAATATTTTTACCTACAGGCTTAAGTCTAAACTGAGTGTAAAATGTTGCAACACCAAATAAAGTAGACAATTCAATTCCTGTTTCTTGTGAAAGATATTCAAATACAATTGCTGGAATAAAACCATAAATATCCTGAGCGCCTTGCAAAAGTGAAATAGCAATACCCTTTTTGCCTTTATATTTTTGAACTAATGGCTGTAGTAAACTTAAATCAACATCTATGGAATTACTAGTTAAATCGGGTTTTAAGGCTATTCTTTGTACTCGCATACAGATATGGTTTAATTAACAGAAATAAAAACAGTTGCAATTACGCGTCAATATATTTCAATTAATAGAGATTTCAAAATATACACATTGACAAACGTAATTATTTAATAGACTAACAACGCATTTTACGCGATTAAAAAACATAACAATAAGCAAAAAGAGAGATTAAACGATCTTCGAAAATCATAAAATATGAATATTTAAAGGCTCTAGAAAAACAAAATGTTATATCTTTACAGATTGTTTTTTACCAATAGAAGTAAAATCAGACTAAACAGCTTTCTTTTTTAAATATGATACAGACAAAATTTATCATTGCAATAACACAACATCGATTGTTCGGGCTTATTTTATCGCCTGTATTAATATCTATTAAAGAGGGTCAAAGTTTTTTCAATATCTCCGATCAACTTCTAACATCTAAAGTCACCAGAAAATATTTCACCGACGAACAATATCAAATAATAACTCTTGCAACAGAATATTCCGAAAACAGTCTGTTTAAACGCTTTGGCCGCGAAAAAAACACAACTGAGTTTATTTCAAATATAACTCCAGAGAGAATCGAAAATATTGTTAGACCATTCATCGAAAAGAAAATTAATCAGATATTATCGATAGCTCAAAAATCAGATATTCAGATTTATATTAAGAAAGATAAATTTAGCTCAATACATAAAGCCGACGAAGTATTTTTTAGCAAAGGGAAAATTAAACCTGTGTTTATTTTCGATAGAAATAGCGAAGGAATAAGATACTCGCTAATGATTTTGGCTGGTAAAAACGAAGTGAATATTTGCGATACAAACAGCTTTTTAATCACTTCAAATTCGGCTGTTTTTGTTGCCGAAAATGTTATTTACGGTATACCATCGGTTGATGGAAAAACTATTCAGCCATTTTTTGCTAAGAAGAATATTTTTATCGATAAGAAAAACGAGAAGGTTTATTTCGAGAAATTTATAACTCGTATTGCTGGCAAGCACGATATTATAAACAAAGGTTTTGAGGTTATTAATAAAAGCTCGTCATTTACACCTATTCTAGAAATTAAAGAAGACTTAGCCGGAACCAATTTTTTTGAGCTTTCGTTTAACTACGACGGGAAAATTATTAAATCGTCGGAAGTTCAAGAGTCGTTTTCAACACTAAATATTATTAAAGGAAATTACTTTATAGAGAAGTACCAACGCAACATCGACGAGGAAAATACTTTTATTGAAAAACTTAAAACAAAAGGCATTGAACATAAAGGCGATAACATATACACTCCCGAAAACTCAACAAACACTGTTTACAATCACATTAACTGGATTAACCAAAATAACAAATTTATAACCTCGACAAATGTTTCAATAAAACAGCCATCAAACTATAATTTTTATACCGGAGGTATTGACATTAGCTACAATTCTGTTTCAAGAGAATCGTATTACGAAATTGATTTCGGCATTTCGGCAGGTAACTTTAAGGTTCCATTAAAACGAATTAAGGCAGAAGTAAAAAAAGGCAACAACCAAATTACTCTCGAAAACGATCAGGTAATGATACTGCCCGACGATTTCATGTCAAAATACCACGAACTATTTCAGTTTGCCGAAATTGTTGATAATAAACTAATATTAAAGAATCATCATTACAGAATTATTAATAAAACCAAGCAAAACACAAAAACATACAAAGAGTTTGAGCCAAACAAAACATCTACTAGCGGGCTTCCTAAAGAACTAAAAGCCAACTTACGTCACTATCAAAAAATTGGCTATAACTGGATGCGATATCTTAAAAAGAATAATTTTGGTGGTTGCTTGGCCGACGATATGGGGCTTGGAAAAACTATTCAAACACTCTCGTTATTGCAGAAAATTAAGGAAGATTATGCAATTGTAGATGGCAACGATTCGCAATTTACATCGAATGATGCAAACGAGAAACCTGTAACTTTACTTGTTGTTCCTGTTTCGCTAATTCACAATTGGGAGAATGAAATAAAGAAATTTACTCCTGGATTAAAAACAAAAATTTACCGAGGAACAAATCGCAGAAAACAGTCTTCGTACTTTAACTATTTCGATATTATTATAACCTCGTACGGACTAATTCGCCAAGATATTGGGGTATTCGAAAACTACAATTTCGAATACATTATTTTAGACGAAAGCCAATACATTAAAAACCCCGAATCGCAGATATATAAAGCTGTTTCTAGGTTAACATCAACAAACAAACTTGTTTTAACAGGAACTCCAATAGAGAATAATTTAGTTGATTTATGGGCTCAGTTAAACTTTATAAACCCTGGTATTCTTGGTTCGCTTAATTTCTTTAAGAAAAATTATGTCACCGACATTCATAAAAACAAAAACGAGTCGGCTCAAGATAAACTAAAAGACATTATTGAACCATTTATCTTGCGACGTAAAAAATCGGAAGTGGCAAAAGAGCTTCCTCCTGTTACCGAACAAATTATTTGGTGCGAGATGGATAACGAACAAGAACAACTATATAAAACCGAGCAGTCGGGATTTAGAGCATCTTTATTCCACAATCCCGAAAATATTGATAATTCAAACCAATCGTTTGCTATTTTACAGGCTCTAACAAAACTTCGTCAGGTGGCTAACCACCCACGATTAATTGATGCCGAGAGTAATTTATCTTCGGGTAAGTTTAGTAACATTATTAATAATCTCGAAAACATTCTAGCCGAAGGTCATAAAGTACTTATATTCTCGTCGTTTGTTAAGCATTTAGAAATTATTGAAGAGTATCTTATTCGCAAAAAGCATAAGTATTCAAAACTTACTGGAAAAGATCGCAAGCGCGAAGAAATTATTAATGAATTTACACATAATCAGAACAACAAAATTTTTCTTGTTTCGCTTAAGGCTGGTGGTGTTGGACTTAATTTAACCCAGGCCGATTATGTCTTTATTCTCGATCCGTGGTGGAATCCAGCAGCCGAAGATCAGGCTATAAACAGAACTCACAGAATTGGACAAGAGAAAAATGTCTTTGTTCAACGATTTATTACTTTAGAAACAATTGAAGAGAAAATTCAACAACTAAAAGAAGCTAAAGCCGAATTGGCAAATACATTTATTAATAGCAACAATCCATTAGCAACAATAAACAAAGACGAATTAATAAAACTATTTAACTAACAAAGGAAAGCACATGAGACAATTATTTTTTATTGCAGCAACTGTAGCCTTTTGCGCTTGCAGTGGTTCGCCAGACAAAAAACAAAGCAAACAGGCGGATGAAAACAGAGAAACAATTGAAGCAACTATCTTAAAAGAAGGAGACTCTGCTCCCGATTTTAAATTTACTACTCTTAATGGTGAAGAGCACCAACTATCCGATTTTAAAGGAAAAACAGTTTTTATAAACTTCTTTGCACAGGCTTGTCCGTTGTGTATTAAAGAACTTCCTGTTTTAGAATCGAAAATTTACAACAAGTATAAAAATCGCGAAGATTTTGTTCTTATTGCTATTGGCAGAGAACATTCGTCTGACCAATTAAAACAATTTGTTAAAAAGTATAATGTTAATATGCCTGTTGCTCCCGATGTCGACAGAAGCCGATACTCGCTTTTTGCAACAAAGTTTATTCCTCGAAATATTCTTATAAATAAAGAGGGTAAAATTGTTATGCACAAAGTAGGTTATTCCGAAGAGGAATTTAATGAGGTTATTAAAATTGTAGAGCAAGAGATTAAATAAAAAACCTTTAATATTGTAGAGATAAGCTTTGCTTTGTCTCTACAATATAAATGAATTAAAATCAACATAATAAAAATGAAGAAGCACCTAGTTATATATTTAAAAATCATACTTTTTTGGTTAGCATATTTTGTGTTTGCCCGATCGCTTTTTATGGTTTACAACTATAGTTACACAAAAAATCTTTCGGCTTTTGATACTATTGGTAGCTTTCTTCATGGAATACGATTAGATCTTTCTGTTACTGGATACGTTGCAATGCTTTGCGGAATATTTTTTGCCTTTACAATTCCTTTCAAAACAAAAATTATTTCCACAATATTAAAGTATCTGCACCTAATACTTCTATTTGTTGCAACACTTATAATTACTGCCGATTGCGAATTATATCGCAACTGGGGTTTCCGCATGGACTCAACCCCTTTATTATATCTAAAAACTCCATCAGAGGCTATGGCATCGGCATCGGTTGGTATACTAATTCTAGGATTCTCTCTTTTTGCAGTAATTTATGTTTTATCGTTTTTATCATTTAACAAAATTATTGTAAAGCCATTAAGCAAAGTTAATCCAGGCAAATTGTATGGCATTCCAGCTTTTTTGCTTATTGCCGCTTCAATGTTTTTGCCTATTCGTGGAGGTGTTGGTTTAGCTCCTATTAATAGCGGATCGGTCTATTTTTCGAAAAATCTATATGCTAACCACGCAGCAGTAAACGTTGTTTGGAATCTTAATTATTCAATATCTAAAATGGACAAGGTGAATAAAACTTACTCATTTATGGATAGCCAAAAAGCCGATAGCATATACTCGCAAATAAATATAAAAACAGATAATAAGCAGCAAGTTGTTTTAAACCAAGAATCGCCAAACGTAATAATTATAATGCTCGAGAGTTTCTCGTCAAAAGTTGTTGGATGCGTTGGTGGCGAAATGGGCATTACACCAAACTTAGATAAGATTGCTACTGAAGGTATTCTTTTTAAAAATATTTACGCCAGTGGCGACCGCAGCGACAAAGGAATTGTAGCCATACTAAGTGGTTATCCGGCACAGCCCACAACATCAATTATTAAACTTCCACAGAAAACACAAAGCTTACCATCGCTGGCAAAAAGCTTCTCCGAAAAAAATTATTCTACCGAATACTACTACGGCGGCGATGTAAATTTTGCAAATATGCGCTCGTACATTATTAGCTCGGGATACAATAATATTGTCTCAATAGACGATTTCGACTCTAAATATTACAACTCTAAATGGGGTGTTCACGACCATGTTATGTTCGACAAATTTTTAAATGATATTAACAACGAAAAGGGTAAGTTCTTTAAAACGCTTTTTACGCTTAGCTCGCACGAGCCTTTCGATGTTCCTATGAAAGATGTATTCCCAACTAATAACGAACCAAACAAATATCGCAACTCCATTTTTTATGCCGATAGTTGCCTTGGCGATTTTATTACAAAAGCAAAAAATACAAAATGGTGGAACAACACTCTTATTGTTTTGGTTGCCGACCACGGAACACGTCTTCCCGATAACTCGCCTGTTTATGTAGAAAGTAAGTTTGCTATTCCTATGGTTTGGACTGGTGGAGCTATTAATAAAGCCCAAATTATCGATAAAA
>Ga0193962_1000792_pt1 | contig 14769 bp, 7 predicted proteins | sample FB_5_MG_FD_140335 | JGI IMG/M metagenome (GOLD analysis project Ga0193962, IMG submission 140335) | Microbial mat bacterial communities from the Broadkill River, Lewes, Delaware, United States - FB_5_MG | ecosystem: Environmental > Aquatic > Freshwater > River > Microbial mats | place: USA...
CTTCAAAAATGAAGTTTATAACTATTTTGTAGATGAATACAAAAAAGGTCGTACACCAAATCCATGTGTAAAATGTAATAGAAGCATCAAGTTTGGTGGGATGTTTGATTTTGCTAAAAGTTTGGGTATAGATTATCTAGCAACTGGTCACTACGCAAAAACTGATGGTGAGTTTATCTATGAAGCAGATGACAAAACAAAAGATCAGAGTTATTTTCTTGCACAAGTAAAAAAAGATGTATTAAAACATCTGATTTTCCCAATGTCTATTTATAAAAAAGAAGATATCATCAAACAAGCAGCCCAAATTCCTGCTATCAAAAAAATATCAGAAAACAAAGAGTCTCAGGAGATTTGTTTTGTTGAAACAGTATATACAGATGTACTCAAAAAACACAATAAAATCGATCAAGATGGAAAAGTTTTAGATGTTGATGGTAACGAAGTAGGAAAACACAAAGGGTATATGCACTATACAATCGGTAAAAGAAAAGGTTTTACAGTTGATGGAGCACACGAGCCGCACTATGTAAAATCGTTAAATCCAAAAACAAATACAATAGTTGTAGGGAAAAAAGAGGACTTAGCTATAACAAATGTAAAACTAAATGACCTCAATCTTTATGTAGATGGTGATTCTTTTGAGTGTACTATTAAGTTAAGATATAGAACAACAAAAATTCCATGTAGTGTTACTATTGAAAATGGTATTGCAAATGTAGAACTTAAAGAGCCTGTATATGGTGTAGCATCTGGTCAAGTTGCTGTATTTTATGAAGATGAAAAAGTTCTAGGAAGTGGTTGGATTACGCAAACAGTAGAGTAATTCGGAGTTTTCTACTGTAAAAGTCCATCTTGATTAGGCTAGTCAGGCTTAGTAGATGGATAGATTGCAACTAGTTTATACCCTCCCCCATAAACATTGATTATTGTATTATTGGGGAGTTTTTTTCTGATTTTTTTTACCAATGTTCTTACAGATTCTACTTTATAATCTTTTTCAAAATCCCAAATATGATTAAAAATATCTACAGAGTCCAATATTTGATTTGAGTAACGAATAAAAAAAGCTAAAATTTTTATTTCAGAAGTGGTAAGTTTTATGTTTTTATTATTAACAATAAGCGATGTGCTTGTTTTGTTATAATACGATGTTTCATTAAAATAAAAATAGTCATTGTGTTCATGATCGATCAACTCAGATAATGTTTTGTTTATAATCTCTTTTAACTGTTTCCTACTCACTGGTTTGATAAGATACTCTACTAAATTTAGCCTAATCGCTCTTAACAATTTTTCTTGTTCGCTATATGCAGACAATATAATAATTTTTATCTCTGTATCGATCTGTCTTATATCTTCGATGAGATCAAAACCGCAAGAGTCTTCCATATTTAAATCAGTGATAAGAATATCTGGTTTGTTTTCCAAATAACTCTCAAATCCCTCTTTCCCATCACTCGCTTCAAATACAATCATATCAAAGTTGTTTTTTAAAAACATACAAATATTTTTTCTAGTTTCAGTTTCATCTTCTACATACAATACTTTATACTTCAATTTTTACTTCCATTAAATTATAGTTTTATTATCTTTCAATAAATGATTCGTCAAGTGTTTTTATAATAGGTTTTGTTAAATAGTGCATTACTGTTCTTTCTCCAGTTATAATATCTACTTGCGCACCCATACCAGGGGCTATTTGAATCGATTCGCCATTTTTTGATACGAGTTTAGTTCTGTCAAGTGTGATCTGTACCTTAAAATGATACTCTTCACCCTTGTTTGTTTCTTCGACAATTGTATCAGGACTGATATAACTTACTTTACCCTCAAACATACCAAATATACTAAAATCGTAAGTATCTAGTTTTACATACGCTTTTTGACCTACTTTTACATACGATATATCTATTGGGCTTAGTTTAGCTTCAATAATCAGTTTGTCATCTAAAGGCACTAGTTCTAGTATCACATCCCCTGGTCTTACTTTTGCACCCTTTGTGGTGATAAGTATATCTTTTACTATAGCATTCATCTGAGATCGTATCTCTGATCGTTGAAGGGTCACTTCTTTTTCATTTAAAAGTTGTTCGTTTATTGAAAGTTCCTCTTCTGCTTCTGTCATCTCCTCTTGTGCTGCTTGAAAATATTTATTTTTTGCATTGAGTATTTGTCCTTGGAGTTCTGAAATCTCTTTTTCTATATTTATGAGTTTCATTCTTCCTATATCCCCAGATTGTACAAGCGGTTTGTTGAGTTTTAGCTCCTCTTTTTTGAGTTTTAGAGAGTTGTCAAAAGATTGTACTTCGTCTGCTATGGCTTTTTGTCGTAAACTAAATAGTTTTTTTTGTGTATCGATAAACTCTTGGTACTCTTCATCTACAAAGTCTTTTGGAAATCGTAGTTTGTTTCCGTATACTTCTGCTTTGAGTCGAAAAAGTTTTACTCGAAGTGATGCAACTTTTGCTTGTATACCATCAAGGGCTGCTTTGTTTTGTTTTTTTTCTAAAGTTACTAAAATATTGTCACTATTTACAAGCTGCCCCTCTTTTACTTTGATCTCATCTATTACACCGTCTATTGCTGACTGTATTTTTTGTGTTTTTTGAGAAGCTATTACATTCCCTTTTGTTGTACTCTTTTGGTCTATATATGCATAGTTTGACCATATCAAAAAAGGTATTATAGCTATAAATAAAGAACCAAATATAAGTATAAGTGGATTTAATCTTACTAAGTAAGGTAAATTGGATTGATTCATGATGTTACCTTTTGTTGTTTGAGTGCATTTTGTTGCAATGTTTGAAGAACTTTTTCTTTTGTATCATCCATCGCTACACCTTGAGGTGTTAGTACAATTATTCTATCTACAAGAGATAATAGTGCTGGTTTATGTGTCACTATTATCATTGTTTGTTCGTTTTTCACATTTTTGCCTAGTGTATTTATAAGGTGTCGTTCTGTCCCCTCATCCATACTTGCAGTTGGTTCATCTAGTAGAATTATGTCATTTGATGCGATCAACATACGCGTGAGTGCTATGAGCTGTTTTTGTCCTCCAGATACACTCTCTCCACCTTCAGGTATAACAGTATCCAAACCTTCAGGAAGTGCAGATATCAAGCTGATGAGTCCTGTGTTTTTAGATACTTCAAGTATCTTTTCATCTGTAATACCTACAATACCAAAAGATAAATTATCTCTTAGTGTTCCTGAAAAAAGTTTGTTTTCTTGAGGAAGATAGCCAACTGAATCACTTAGGATATCTCTTGATATATGACTTATATCAAGATTGTCCAAAAATACTTTTCCAGATGTAGGTTTATAAAGTCCACTTAAAAGTTTTAGTAGCGTAGATTTACCACTTCCTATTACTCCAAGTATTGCTACTTTTTCACCCTCTTTTATAGAAAGATTTGCAATATTTACAACTGTGCTATTTTCATAGTATCCAAACTCTATACCCTCACAACGGATATTATATGAGTGTAGTTTGTGAGATATAGGACGCTCTACACCTTCGTTGTCTTGTGCGAGTTTATATATATTGTCCAAATCTTCTAAAGCAATTTTTGCTCTACCAAACTGAACAAATAGATTTGGTAGTTGTGAGATCGGTGCAAACACTTTGTTTGATAAAATGGTAATAGCTATTAAAGACCCCATCGTGATATCTGTAGTTGTAGCAATGATATATGCACCTGTAGCTACAACAGCAACATAACTAATTTGTTGTGCAAATGTTGCTAAAAAACTTGATATGTCTGTGTAGTGTTTGATACGAATCTCATCGTCTACTGCATCTTCGGCTAGAGTATTCCAGTGACTCATCAAACTCCATTTTGCACCATTTGCTTTTATTTTTTGTGCACTTTCAACACTCTCAACTAAAAGTCCTAGTTTTTTATGAGATGCCATTGATGATTCTTTTGTGAGTCTTTCTATTTTCCCTTTAAACATAAGACCAATAAGTATTGAGATGATCAAAAAAACTATGATAACTAAGCCTATTTTAAATCCACCTATTAAAATTATGATCCCTAAAAACATAAATAAAAATGGAAAATCTATAAACAAATATACACTAGCAGTGGTGATAAAACTTCTTATAGAGCCATAGCTTTGTAGTTGTCCTGAAAGATTTCCTATACTTTTTGGTAAATTATCAGACCTGATATTTAGAAATCGAGCAAAAATATTGTGTGAATATTCTATATCCATATTTTTACTCGCTTGGTCGATAATCGATGCACGAGAAAGTTTTAGTAACATCTCTAAAAGTATAGCAATACAAACACCAACTGTTAGTGAGATCAATGTAGATATACCATTTGTAGGTATAACTCTATCATATACCTGCATAGAATAAAAAGATGAACCTAGGGCAAGTATATTGATACTAATAGAAGCGATAATAGCGTATACAAGATATTTTTTTTGGTGGAGTGCAATTTTTTTGAACATATCTTTTGCACTTTTGATACTACTATCTTTTCTTTTTTCTCTTATGGTTTTAAAAAAACTGCCTTGAGGAAAGTTTTCTATTGTTTCGACCCCATTTTTGCTGGTGGTTTTGTATTTTCCATCTGTGAGTTTTTCGAGTATGATTTTTATACCTACATTTGGAATCACTACTAAAATAGGTAGTTGTGTGTCGTTTATGTTTTGTTCCCATGTGGTAGTTTTGATCGTATATTTATCAAGATACTCATTGTAAAAGTTCAATACATAAGTATCATCAACGATACCTTCTATACTCTCCAATCTCTTTGAAAAAGTCTCTTTTGCATATCTGTTTGGTTCTGATTTTTTGAGTTGTTCTACTAAACACTTGTCACTTAACCACTCAAAATCTCTATCAAACTCAACTTTGTGTTTATATATCACCATATACCTCTAATGTTTCTAAATTTACTTTCCCTGTTATAAGGGCGATTTTGTATTCTAGTATTTTTTTATCGACTAGTAAGTCTGAGTATTTTATCTTTTGTTTGCTTAACTCTGAAAGAGAATTTACAAGGTCTAACCAACTCTTTTTTTGTGACACAAACAATCTTTCGTTTGATTCAAATATAAGTTTTGCTAATTTTATGTTTGATTCTACCATTTGGATGTGGCTTATTGTTGTGATATAGTTTGTGTAGTCTGCCATAAGTTTATCTAACAGCTCTTTTACTTTTGTATTTTTTTCAAATTTTACTTTTTTGATATCTATTTTTGCTTTGTCGATGTTTGATAAACCAGAAAGACCTGCGCCTGTAGAGAGATTTACACTCAAGTACAATAAGTTTTCTGTTTCTGGTTCTGTTTCATCATATATTGTTCCTCGTTTGTGTTCCCCTCTCAAAACTAAACTTGGCCATAGTTGTGCTTTCATGCTATCTACTTCTGCTATAGAAGAGAGTATTTTGGCATCCATCATTTTGAGTGTAGGGTGAAACTCTTGCAGATCAAGGATCAGTTTGTCTAGATCAACTTGGAGTGCCAATATATCTTCATGGTTGAACTCTACATTACAGTTGATTTTTTTTCCTGTGAGTATCTCTAGCTGGATGTTTGCAACTTTGTGTTTTGATTTTGTGATCACTAGGTCTGATGAGATGTTTGATATACGAGAGTTGAGTAGATTTTTGTCTGTGAGGCTTAGCTCTCCTGCTTTCATAAATCTATCTAGCATTTTTGAGAGTTCAAAAAACTCTTTTTTGTTGTGGTTGAGTACTTTTATTTTGTCTTTTGCTTTGATGTATTCTTTGAGTGCTGTTATGTAGCTGTCTACGAGTTTATATCTGTTTTCATTGAGTTCGTGGTTGACCTCTTTGTGTAAAGCTTTTGCTTTGTCGTAAGCTGAGTCTATTTTTCCACCTGTCCAGATAGGCTGGTCTAGTCTGGCTATGAGTTGTTTTTTGCTTCCTGATTTTAGAGAGTAGTCTACAGAGGGTGAAGGAAAATATCCCCATCTTGCACTATCGACTTCAAATTCGGCGCTTTTGATACTCTCTCTTGACATATCTATACTTGGATGAGTTTCTAGTCCATCTAGGACTAATTGTTCGAACTCTATGTTACAGCTTGTGTTTGTTGTTTCTGAAAATGTTATATTTTCACTTGCTTGTAAAGATACACAAGCCAATAGTAAGATTTGTAAATATTTCAAATGATTCCTTCTATCTATAATAATTTTTTATATTACAGAAGAAAAGTGTACCAAATGTGAACATTTTGATATACCATCTTTACTTGTCATTACAACTTTTATATTGACTTATGTTTTGCATACTTGTTTTTACTTCGATCGCTTCCCTCGTGGCTACGACCGTTCGGGTGTCAAATCGGGGTCTGACCCCTACATTAATGTGGTTTAGATTTACTTAATTTAATATTTAATTAGTTATAATTATTTTTGAAAGCATAGAAATTTTCTATAGATAAAGTTTGACCATCTGCTAAGCTGTTAAATCTTGCTCAGTTTTAGACTTCGCTTGACACTTCGCTTAAGCTTACTATTTTTGCTATACCATCTTTTCCGTATTTGATAATTTTTATGGTATATAAAGAATTATAGAAAAGGATATATTATGCGTACTTATAGACTAGAAGTTGAAGAAAACATTGTTGACAAAGTTCTTTGGATGTTAAACCATTTTCAGAAAGATGGTATTATCCTTAAAGAAGAAACTGATGAACCCAAAATAGATGTTAAAGCTAGTGTTCAACAAGCTGTTATTGAAATGAATATGGTACAAGATAGAAAATTAAAAGCTAGACCAGTTGAAGATTTATTAAATGCCTTGTAATATCTCTACCATTCCTGAATTTGACAAGAATGTTAAAAAGTTATCTAAATCTAAAACTAGACCTATAAGATCTGATAGCAGAACTTTTAAAAAATCCCAAAACAGGTACTCCTCTTGCTAATAGCTGTTATAAAATAAGAGTTGCTAACTCTAGTGTACCTACAGGTAAAAGTAAAGGATTTAGAGTTGTAACATACTATGTCGATGAAGAAGAAAATCTTTATCTTTTAACTATTTATTCAAAATCAGACCAAGATACGATTCCAGATAGTGAGATTGCAGACTTTCTTAACTCTATTAAAAAAAGAAACAGCTAGAAAAGCTTGAGTATCTCTACCCAGCTTTTTTAGTCTTACCTGTATTATTACTACTGTTATATTTAGCAATATGACGAAGTAATGTAGATCTTCCTACACCAAATCTATTAGCTACTTGTTCTGATGTACTGTACTTTTTCAAGTTGATAGCTTTTAGTACTTTATTTATTGTTAATTTAGATGGTCTTCCAAGCTTAACACCTTTTTGTTTGGCTCTATGTATCCCTACAGCTTGTTTTTCCTTGCGTAAGTCCTCTACAAACTCTGATAGATAGAAAAGCAACTCATCCATAGTATGAGATTGATTTGAGCTACTTTCTTTGTTTCTTTTTCTTGAGCGTACAGTGGTGGCAGTATCGAAGTACATCTCTTTTTTCTTGGTTTTACTTTGACCGCTTCCCTCACGGCTACGACCGTTCAGGTTCCAAATCTAAAAAAGTGAAACTGTTCACTTTTTCTTAACGATTTTCATCTTTGGCTTTTTGGGAGGATATTGCCTATTGATTGGTATTTGCAAGTGGTGGATTTAGGGTAGATTCAGTTTAGATGATAATTTTAGGGTGTGTTGGATTGTTACAGATTTGGGATTGGTTTTATAGAATTTGGTGTGGTTTGGGTATAAAAAAAGAGACTCTGTAATTAGAGTCTCTTTTAGTGTTTTTATTGTAAAGGAAATATGAGTATCATTTTTACAATAAACAACTATACCTTTTAGGGTATAGTTATTAGTTTTTTGATTATGCTGTTGCTATTGTTACTTCAACATTTGCATCTACTGTAATAGTATATGTTTCGTTACTAGCTGTTGCTGTATTAAAGTCTTTTGTTGCTGTATAAACATTAGTTTCTCCAACTTGTGACCAACCATCAGTAGCATTTAAAGCTAAAGTATCATTTTCACCATCTGCTGTTCCACCTATGATTTCTAATGAGATATTACCTTCACCATCATTTGCTGCAAATATATCTGCAGCTGTGATTGTCATAGCTGTTGTTGCTGCATCTTGGCTTGCATCAATTGTTGTAAGTCCTGTTAATTCACTTAAATCACCTAATGAAAGAGTTCCTGCAGACATATCAAATGCAACACCTTCAGTTTCAACTGTTGTTACTGTTACTTCACCAGCTGTTTGAGCATTGATTGTATGCACTTCTAATGCTGTTGCTGCATCTTCAATTGTTACTGGTGATGCATTATCAACTGTTGCATTTAATCCTATGTCTGTTCCTGCTTCTGCACTATTTACTGCTGTTGCTGTTGAAGCTATTTCAACACTACCATTTGTTGTTATGATAGTAACATCAACCTCTGCTGGATTAGCTCCTTCAACATTTCCGTTTGTTGTTGTGATCGTATCATCAATCTCTGCTGGTGTTCCTTGATTATCAAGTAAAGAAGCAGCTGAGAAATCTCTACCTAAAGCATCTGTAACAGTTAATACATCTCCAACCCAAGCAACAGTAATATCTGTAGCAGCACTATCTGCTGTTTGTAATGCACCTTGAATAGCAGTTGCTAAAGATGCACCATCTGTTGCACCCGAAACATCAGCTGTAATTGCATTATCACTATTAACACCTGCAAGTTTAATTGAGAATGTTGTTAAGCCTGCAGCTTCTGCAGCTGTAACATCGTATGCTACTGTTGATGCTGTTGATTTTAAATCTGCTACTGCTGAAATATTTAATGTTTCTGATAATCCTGCATCAGATCCAACGATTGTTAATACATTTGCAGTTGCACCTGTTCCAAATGTTGCACTTGCGATTCCTGCTAAATCTGTTAAACCAGAGATTAAAGTTGCTTTATCTGTAAATAAAATAGCTTCATCAGTAACTGCATTTGTTCCAACTATTTGAAGTGTAATAGTTCCACCTAAAGATAAGTCTGCATTTTCAAAGTCTTGTACTAGTGTTGGTGCTGTTGCTATTTCAAATAAGTTAGCTATATCATCAGAAATTTCTAATGGTTTAACTGAACCTGTATCTGCTTTAGCCGCTATTGCTTCTATTTGTTCAACTGTTGCTGCTGTAGTTAAGTGTACAACACTATCAGTTACTACTATATTACCTGTTGTTTTTTCAGTATCAGCAATGATATTTGCTGTTGTGTCTTTTATTACAACATTAGTATTTGTATTATTATTTGCATCTGCTATAGCAGTACCGAATCCTTCAATTGTATCTGTAATATCTGCAGTAATTACACCTGTTGTTAATGCATCAAGGATGTTTGCTTGTGCTACTGTGATTGCACCTGTAACAGTAATTGCTGAATTAGCTGCTGTAGTTGTTAATGTAACATCATTTTCAATGTAAGTAGCTAATTCTGCTGCTGTAACTGTATCTACATTTGCTGTAGAAGAAGCTGCATTTAATGTAACTGTACCTGTTGTTGCTGCATTTATTGCGGCAAGTTGAGCTGCTGTAGCTGCTGCTGTTCCTGTAATAGTAACATCACCTGTGAATGTTTGATCTTCTGTAGCTAAACCACTAAATAAAGCTGCTAAATCATCTGCTGCACCTGTGAAGTCTTGAGCTAAAGTTGCTGTATTTAATGTAACTGTACCTGTTGTATTAGCTTTAATTAAAGTAATTTCATCTTGTGTTAATACTTGTGCATCTGTTTTTGTAATTGTGAAATCTGCTGCTAAGTTTGTTTCATGTCCTGATACTTCACCTGCTACTGCTAATAAAACATCAGCTGCTGAACCTTCAAATGATGTTGGGTTATTAGCTAAAGAAATTCCACCTGTTGTTAATGCATTGATCTCTATAATTTGAGCTAATGTTACTGCACCTGTAATTGTGATATCAACTTTAACATCTGTTGTATCTCCAATAATTGTAGTTATTTCACTATATGATAAAGGAGAAGTAGCACCTAATGTAAGACTAGCATTTTGTAATATTGTAGTTATTTTAGCTGCTAAAGTATCTTCAGCATTTACTAGACCATCTCTTCCTGTTTCTGCTGCAATGATTGCTGTATCTAAGTTATTTAATGCAACATTTACTGCTGTAGAATCTACATCACTTGTAACTGCTTTCGCATCTGCTATTGCTTCATTTAAGATTTCAATTTGTGCAACTCTATCTGCTTCTAGTGCAATTGCATCTTCTAGGTTTGATTGAGTTATTGTAGTTGCATCTAATGTAGTGATATCTCCTGCTAAATCTGATGTTAATTCAATAAGACCATCTTCCTCTATACCTATATCCTCTTTATTGTCAGTTAAACTAGCTATTACTTCATTTATCTCTGCTACAGCTTCTGCTGTTGTGATTGCTGCTGCTAATGTAGTTGAAAAATCAATTGCATTTGAAGATGTTATGATTGATTCGATTTGAGCAAGAGTTGTTGTACTTACACCATTATCTGTGTGACTATATGTACCATCTTCATCATTTGCATCTATTAATGCATCTAATGCTGCTTTTGAAGCTACTGCATTTGCTTGAAGAATATCAAATCTTCCTTCTGCAAGAGTTAAGTTCGCAAGTGCTAATTTTGCATTTGCAATTGTAGTTGCATTTACTGTAGATAATGCTGCTAATGCTGCTGCTGCATCTGTAATTGTAGTTGCACTATTATCATAGTTTCCATCTGTAGCTGTATTTAAATCTGTAATTGCTGCATCTAAAAGAACTGCGTCTGCTGCTGCTTTGTCAAATGCAATTTGTACTAGTTGATCACTTGCTATTTCAGCTTTTGCTGTTGCGATTAGTGCTTCTAAATCTGTGTTGTCTTTAGCTATTGCATCTAGTGCTGTTTGTGCAGCTGCAATTGCATCTGTAATAGCTTCTAATCTATCTGCGTCAGCCTCTTCACCTTGAGCTTCAACTTCTGCTAAGTATGCTTCTTTTGCATCTGTTGTAGCTTTGATTGCTGCTTCAAGATCTTCGATACTTTCTTTATTTGTTTCGATTGCTTTTTCTGCTGCTGCTATTGATCCAAGTTCTGTGTCTGCTGCTGTTAATGCAGTCTTATCATCACCATCAGTTATACTATCTGCTAATGTTATTGTATCTGTAATGTTAGCTGTTTCTGCTGCTGTTACTATTTCTGTTAATGTTTCAACACTTACAGGATCAGTTACAACTGTTTCTTCTGCTTCTACTAATTTAGCTTCAACATCTACATCACCCATTAATTCTTCTACTCCAGCTTCTACATTAGCATCTAATGTATCTATTGCTTCTATCATCTCTGCTAGTTTAGCTTTTGCTGCTGTTAATGCATCATTTGCTGCAGTTAAATCTACACCATTATCTGCTTTTGCTGCTAAGATTGTAAGAGCTGATTCTACTGTTGAGATAGCTTCTCTTAAAGTATCTTCTGCTGCATAACCATTATTTACTGCTGTTCCAGCTGCTGTTAATGCTGTACCTGCTGCAGTATCTACTGCTGCTGTAGCACCTTCTGATAGTGTAGCACCTTCTAGTGCTGTTGCTAAAGTTGTTGTAGCTGTTGTAACTGCTGTTAAGTCAGTATCACCTTGTGTAGTTGCACTTTCTAATGCTGTTACTGCAGATGTTAATGTTGCTTCTAATGTAGCTACATCTGTATCAGCTGTTAAAGTTTCAATTGCTGTTGCAACTTCTGCTTTGATTGAAGTTAATTGATCTTTAATTGTAGCTATTAACTCTTTTGCATCTGTAATTGCTTTTTCAATAAAAGTTACTGTTGCATCATCTTCATCATTTGCTTCAACTAGATCTTTATATGCAGGTAATGCTGCTTCTGTAGCTGCTACATCTTCTGCTAATCTTTCACTTAACTCTTCAAGTTCTGCAATTGCAAGGTTTGCAGTTAAGATATTTGCTTCTGTTGGTGTATCAAGTGCGTCTTCTATTGCTTTGATAGCATCTGAAGCGTTTTGTGCATTTGTTGGATTGATGAATGGAATTTCCATAGCAGCATCTTGTACTTCTTTATCTGATTCAATTTCAGCTTTTGCAGTTGCGATTGCTGCTTCTAAGTCTGCTACGATTGAAGCTTTTGCATATAGTGCATCTGCTGCTGCTATTGCATTTGCTGTAGCTGTAGGTACTGAATATGTATTATCATTTTCTTGTGCAATTTCAATTAAGTTTTTTAGTTTGTTATTAGCTAAGTTTAAAGATGCAAAAAGATCTGTATCTGTATCTTTAAGTGCTTTAAGTGCTAGTTCTGCAGTAGCAACATCAGCTACAAGAGTTAATGATCCATCAGTATCTGTTAATAAAGCATCTTTTGCATCTTTTGCTGTTGCAAATTTTGCATCTGCAATTGCTTCTGTTGCTTCAACTAGTGCAGTTGTATTATCGACATTAGCAAGACCATTTCCATCTCCAATATCTGCAACTAATGAATCTGCATAAATTTGACTTGCTAATTCTGTTTTTACATCTGCGATAACTGCATCAAGTGCATCGATATGCCCTTGAAGTGTTTCTACTTTCTCTTGTGCATTAGAGATAGCATCTTCTATAGCTGTTACTTTTGTAGCTGTTATTGCATCATTTTCATCTTGAGCGAATGCTTCTTGTGCATCTGCGTATTCATTTTGTAATACTACGATTGCTGCTTCTAAAGCGTCTAGTTTACCTTGTGCAGCTGTTTTAGCAGCTGTTGCTGGGTTCTCCGCATGTGTATTCCACTCAATAGTAACTTCACCACCAACAGTTGTTTGAGTTACATAGATATCGTTTGCAACTGTATCTGCAGCTGGAGTTAAATCACCATTCATTGCTGTTTGTAAAGCACCTTTTGCATTGATCATATCTGTATTTTCAGCTAGTACATCTGTTACTTTAGCAGCAACTACTGCCATTGCATCTGCTACGTCAGCTGCATTAGCTCCTGTACCATCATCTAAGAAATCATATAAATCTGCATCAGCTGCTACTTCAATTGCGTATGCTTCTTCTGCTGCTGTTAGTTCTGCAATTTGTGCTTCTAATGCAACTAAAGCTGCATCAGCTTCTACTGTACCATCAACTACTGTACCACCTTTAAGACCTAGTAATGTTTGATTTGCATCTAATAGTGCAATTGCATCAATTAAATCACTTTGTGCTGTTGTTAAGGCATTTCATTCTGAAGCTACTGCTTGAGAATCAAAATCATCTTTAATTTCTAAAGCTGTAATAAAATCTGTGATATCTATAGCTTCTGCATTTTCAACTGCTGTAGCTAAAGCTGCTTTTGCAATTGTAATATCAGCTTCAATACCTTCTATAGTTGAATTAGTTAAAAGAGCTTCTGTTGCTTGAGCAATATCATATGTAAGATCTGTTGTAGGTTTTGCTAATTGTTCTTTTGCAGCTGTTAGTGCTTCTTGAGCTGCTTCTAGTGCATCAGATGCAGTTGTTTCATTTGCTGTTAGGTTTGCTTCTGTTAATGCTGCAACTGAAGCTTCTAATGTTGCAATAGATTCTGTTAAAGCAGTTTTTGCTGCTGCTGCATTTTCTACTGCTAGGTTGGCATCTTTAATATCTGTTAATGATGTAATACTACCAACTTTACTTAATACTATACTATCAGCTTCTACTGAAACTTTTGTAGTACCATCGAAAGCATTATCTATAATTGCTGTATCAGCTTCTACAGCTAATTCTAATGGAGCGATTGCTTCATCAGATGCTTTTTCTGCTTTTGCAGCTGCTACATTTGCTTCTGCTGCTTCTAATGCTGCATCAATTTTTGCTAATGCTGTTTCATATGCTATCTCAAGACCTTTTGCTGTTGAAGAAGCTGTTTCTGGAACATATACAATCTCATCTCTTGTTGCTTCTAATGTTGCTATTGCTGTTTCTAATGTTCTGATATTATCACTTGTTAATGTTCCAGCTGCTTCTACATCATCAATTAATACACCATCTAATACTCCAAGTGCAAAATTAATATCACCTGTTGCAGTTTCTAATGAATTTTGTAGTGCTGTATCTGCAGCTGCTACTTCATCTTTAATTTGTTGTAAAACAGCATCAATATGTGCTTTTGCATCATCTGCTGTCACAATTTCTAAACCAAGATCAGCTAAAACTGCTGTATCAAATGCAGCTTCTATATCTGTATCTGCTGTAATTGTTCCTGAAGTTTTTATTGCTGCTACTGTTTCTGCTTCAACTTGAATACCATTATTTGGGTTACCATCTGCATCTAATGTTTGTAAGAATTGTGCAATTTTTAAAACTGTTGCATCATCTGTGATTGATCTATCTACACCAACTACATCTTGAATAGTAGCTTTTCCATCTGCTGGCATCTCATCTGCTGTAATATCACCAATTGTTACTCCACCTAGTGTAAATACAATATTTTCACCTGCTGCAAATGTAAATGAACCATCAGCTTCAGTAGTACCACTACCAACTACTTTTCCTGCTGCATCATATCTTGTGTATGTAACACCTGATACTGCTGCATCTATGAAATAACCTGTTTGATCACCTGCACCTGCTGCTGCACCTTCTGCTGCTGCGAACATTTCACTATTTTGTACTAATAATGTATCGCTTAGAGCTACTTCTAAAGACTCATTACCATTTGCTAGGCTTAAAAGTGTATCTTTATCACCTTGTGCATATACTAGTGTAGTACCATCTGACAACTCTGTACCAAATGAACTCATAGATGATAATGTATACATACTATTATCTGATGATTC
>Ga0193962_1000794_pt1 | contig 14743 bp, 10 predicted proteins | sample FB_5_MG_FD_140335 | JGI IMG/M metagenome (GOLD analysis project Ga0193962, IMG submission 140335) | Microbial mat bacterial communities from the Broadkill River, Lewes, Delaware, United States - FB_5_MG | ecosystem: Environmental > Aquatic > Freshwater > River > Microbial mats | place: USA...
AATGAAAAATCTCAAATTAAAGTTTCTGCTCATGTTAATAATATTAAGGTTAATGAACAGTCTACGATTCATGGTTTACACATAGATAAAATGATTGCAAATAATTCTATAGATATAGATACAAGTGTGGAATCATTAGAAATTCCTGCTACTGCAATTAATCATTTAATTATATCAGGACATGCGGATATAAAAAATCTTGATGTTAAAAAAGATATTCAAGTCAAATCAGCGGGGAATATTCAACACATAGATACTATTAGAAGTGTTGAAATTGATGCAGAAGTAGTTGATGTAGAGGAAATAGTTGTAAAAAAAGGTGCAGAAGAAGTTGTTCTTAATATAAATGCTAAAGTACATGATATAGAAACATCTGAATCAGTTACATTTGCTGGTAAAGCTTGTGTAGATAAAGTTCATCTATCAGATGATGCAGGAGCTGATACTAAGCTATATGCAGAAGACTCATGCCAAGTAGAAATTGATCAAATAACAAAAGCTGATGGCCAAGAAATTGATTTAGTGAAATCTGCTAAGAAGCCAGAAGGATTAGGAGTAAGTGTTGGCTGCGTGAATAATTCAGACTATATTAGAAATATGACTTTTCATATATTCATGAATTCTTATTCAGATGAAATTAAAAATGGAGCAAAAATTAAATATTATGAAAGTAAAGATGCTAAAGAACCTTTAGATTTCAGTGAAGATTATTCAAATCCGTGTTATCCTAATTTAGAGATTGAAAAAATATTATTTGATGAAAATGGCTATGGTTCGTTATTCATTTCTGCAGTAAAAGATGGATATGAAGAAAGTCAAAGAGTAGAATATAAATATGAGATTCCAGATAACTATAGGGTTTATGTTACTACTCAATTTCAAGATGTAAGAAAGTTTTATATAAAGAGTGGAGAAAATATACATTTAGATTTCGATATAAGTTCTAAAAAAGGAACTAGCGAAAGTTATATATGTTATAAGTTAAGTGATGAAAATGATTTTGGATTTCATGATTCGAATTTTTATGCTAGCTTAGACAAGATGGAAATGAATGATAATTTTGAAGTTGATTTTTCAAAGGAAAAAGCGGGAAAATATGTGGTCTATGTAGTCAGTGATCATGAATATGTTGATGTAAATGGGGAAAATGTAAAAACAAATTTTTGTAGTTATTTCGATATTTATGTAGATGATAATAGTAATATGGATATTAATGATGTTAATTGCTATGTGCAAGATGCAAATAATTTTAATGATATATCTTTAAATTTGTATACTAAAGATAAATTTGAAGATATAATAAATGTTATTTTAACAGGAGAACTATCTGATATAATAAATGTTGAGAGTGAAAATAGTAAATATTATTTAACTAGTAAAAATGATGTTGTTGTAGATGAAAATATCAAAGCTTATGAAGGTCAATTGCAAATTGCAACAGGAAGTAGGGTTTATTTCAAAAAAATAATTTTGAATATAAATAAAGATATAACTGATTTAGAAAAGCTTTTAGTGAGTGAAATTGGAAATGTAGATAATCCATCATATATTAGAGATGAGTCAGAATATTCATCGGATAAATGGAAAAACTATGTTGCTGCTATAAACGAAGGAATAAAAGTTGCTAAAGATGAAGCTTCAGATGAAGATAATCAACGATTGGCTATTGAGAATATCAAAAAAACTATTGCTGTCTTGTATTTAGTTGATGCTGAAAATTTAGATATCAGATGTGGTGTTTCTCAAGAAAATAGAGCTTCTTCGATATCAATTTATACTAAAGGTGAATGGAAAGATAAAGTTTGTTCTGGTATTAAATTTAAAATATATGATTCTATAGAGGCTAAAGAAACTATAGATTTTAGATCTGTAAATATTTTAGATGATGAAATAGAGTGTTATTTCAAAGATGATTATATGTTTTTTGATGAAAATGGAATCGGTAAAGCTTATGTATCTACATATATTGAAGGGGTAGAAGATAGTGAAACAGAAAGAGTTGAATACTGTATAGAAAATTTAATGAACTATTCAGCTTCTGTAGAATCAAATTATAGATCTCATAATTTTAATATTAGAGAATTTTATCTATATGCTGGAGAAATTTTGAATTTTGATTTCAATATATATTCTAAACGTGGAGAAATATCTATATATAGCAAATTGTGTTATGATAGAAATGATGAAGAATTGGATATAACAGATACAAATGGCTACACATATACTTTTAATCATAGTGTTTTAGGAGACTACCAATTGCATGTAAATGCAAAAAATAAGTATATTGATATAAAAAATGAAGAAAATAGTATTTGGTCTGATAACGAGTTTAACATTCATGTAGTAGATGATTTTGAATCTTTTGTAAATAAAATTGACTTAACTGCAAATGATGCTAGTGAATATGAAAATATTACTTTTGAATTACCAAAAAGAGAACACAACAATATACAATCTGTAAATATCAAAGGAGATATAAAAGACTATATCTCGTCTAGTCAAAATGGAGATGTATATGTATTAAAAAGTATTGCTAAAAATAATTTAGAAAGTGGAGTTTATATCGGAACATTAGAAGTGGTATATTTTGATGATGTGTATATTCTTCCAATATCATTAACAGTAGATATTAAGTCAGAAGAAAAAACAAAAACAGAAGAAGCAACAGAAGATAAACCCAAAGAAGAAGTAACAAAAACAGAAGAAAAAACAGAAGTTACTGAATCAAAAATAAGTGAAGCAACAGAAGTAGAAAAAGCGGAATAAAAAAAATATCTACAATACGAAAACAATAACATGATATAAAAAAAGATACAGGCTGCAGCCTGTATCTTTTTTCGTGAATTTATGAAATGTTAATGTAATTTGATAATGTTTTGGTCTGTTAATTTCTTTCCAACATAGTATGCATAATAGTGTATGCAGATTGTTGGGTTTCTAGGTCTTTGTTATCATAGTCAGCCTTGCATCCAATAAGTGTAACCGCTATGCCGAGAATAATAACTAATGAAATAATTTTCTTCATTGATATATCTCCTATTTGTTTTTCAAATATGATGTATTATACATCCAAAATATTGCCTTGTCAATGGTTTGAAAACGCTTTTAATTCAAAAAAACAAATTGCCTAAAAAGTTACAAAAATATACATTTATACTTCTAAAAAAGACGTAAAATGAAGGAATTTAGATGTTTTTGTAGGCCAAAATTGCAGCACCTATTGCTCCATTAAATTGACCTAATGGATGACTTTTAACAGGCTTCTCTAAATATTTTTCCAAAGTTCTGTTAAACACTTCAAAGTTTGAAAGACCGCCACTGAAAAACACATCACCTTCTATATTCAATTTCTGAGCGAAAATAGCAGTTCTTTTGCATATGGATTCTATGATACCAAGAGCTATATTTCCTCTTTCTTCTCCTTTGGCTAAAAGACTGATAACCTCACTTTCAGCAAAAACCGTACACATGCTAGATATTTTTGCGGGCGATTTATCTTTTACGAAATCATCTATGTTTGCTATATCTTCTTCTAATAATCTCATGATGACATCTACAAATCTGCCTGTTCCAGCTGCACATTTATCATTCATAAGAAATTCTATAACATTTTTATCTTCATCTAAAAGGATGGCTTTTGAGTCTTGTCCACCTATATCTATAACTGCTGTAGCTTCTGGGTATAGATAAGCAGCACCTTTTGCGTGACAAGTTATCTCTGTTATTTGTTTATCTGTATATTCTAATAAATTTCTACCATATCCAGTTGTTACTGTATAGCCAACTTCTGCATCATGTAATTCTTCATATAATTTTAATATGGTTTTATGTGGGCTAGCTGATGTAGGTATGATGATTTTTTTCACTATATTTTCCCCATCAAAAAGTATTCCTTTTGTCGTTGTTGATCCTGAATCTATTCCTAAACTGTACATATATATTTCCTTTCTATAATTAACAATAATTTCTCAACCTATTATATATTATATTCATTTCAAAAGAAAATGAAAAAAAGTTATATAAAAAACTTTTAATATAAAAATCAGTCATTGGAATTTTTATGATTTTTGTGCTATAATTCGAATATTGTCTTAATAAATTTAACTATTTGTAAATTTATTAAAAAAGTTATTGTTAACTAACTAAAAATAATGATTTTTTAAAATTCCTCAAGAAAATGGAGATAATATATAAAATTAAGCAACATTATGATATACAATACAAATAAATAAGGAAGTATTATGAAAAAATTAGCCTTGCAATTTAAAGCTCATATAAAAAAATACAAAATATTATACATTATGTTATTGCCAGCTTTGGTGTGGTATTTTTTATTTTGTTATATGCCAATGAGTGGTGTCGTCTTAGCTTTTAAAAATTATAGATATGATATGGGCATATTTAAAAGTCCATGGGTCGGTTTAGATAATTTCGTTATGATGTTTCATGATAAGAGTTTTATTCAAGCCTTTAAAAATACGATAATTATAAGCATGGGTAAAATTTTAATTCAATTTCCACTTTCTATATTATTAGCACTTATGCTAAATGAAGTTAAGAATAAAAGATTGAAGAAATTTTTTCAAACAGTGTTTACTTTTCCTCACTTCATATCATGGGTAGTATTAGCAAGTATTTTCATGAATTTATTTTCGAGTACAGGTATTATTAATCAGCTTTTAGATTCTTTAAATCTACCAATGTTTTCACCTCTTATTACTTCTTCTATGTTTAGAGGATTTTTATGGACTTCTAGTATATGGAAAGAAGTGGGATGGGATACTATAATTTTCTTAGCAGCTATAACCAATATTGATCCGAGTTTGTATGAGGCGGCAGAGATAGATGGAGCTTCTAGATTGCAAAAAATTTGGCATATAACTTTGCCAGGCATCAGGGGTATTATATGTATCATGTTGATATTACAAGTTGGAAATATAATGGGTGGTGCTTCATTCAATCAGATTTTCAATACTTATTCGCCAGCTGTTTATGGTGTAGGTGATATTATAGATACATTTGTTCAGAGATATACATTTGTCATGGGTGCAAACTTTGGTTATACTACAGCGGTTGGTTTGTTTAAATCAGTTATTGGAGTAGTTATGATAACTGTTGCTAATAAAATTGTTACTAAATTTGGTGAAAGTGGTTTGTTTTAGGTGATTTATATGAATAAAAATAAGAGTTTTAGATTATATAGAAGAGAGAAGAATAGGTTTTTCGATTATTTACTTTACTGTGTGTTTTTTTTACTAGCGTTAGTCACGCTTTTTCCGTTTTATAATGTGCTCATTTTATCTGTTGCAAATACAGTATCGTACGCTAAACATGTGCCTTATTTGCTTCCATACACTATTGATTTAACAGGGTATAAAACTATAATGAATGATATGTATTTTTTCAAATCATTACTTGTAACTTTGTTTGTAACAGTAGTCGGCACATTATTTAATATGACTTTTTCGGTTTCTACAGCATATGTGTTATCTAGAAAGAAATTACCGGGAAGAAATTTTTTCCTCATGTATATATTGTTCACTATGCTTTTTTCTGGAGGAATGATACCTACATATTTGATTGTCTGTAAATTAGGATTATCTAATTCTATATGGTCTATGATTTTTCCTACTATGCTCAATACTTTCTACATCATTATAATGAAAAATTATTTTCAAGGATTACCAGTTTCTTTAGAAGAAGCTGCTCGTATAGATGGTGCTAATGATTTTCAAATTTTGACTAGAATATATTTGCCTATATCCAAGCCTTTCATGGCTACATTTGCTTTGTTTTATGCGGTTGAGCGTTGGAATGAATGGTGGAATGCCTATCTATATATTATAGATAAGGATTTGAAACCCTTGCAATTATATTTGAAAGATGTTCTGATATTGTATGATACTCAGTTAGCATCACAACTCAAAAGTATGGCTGAATCTAAGATGCAGATTTTCTCGCAATCTATTCAAATGTCTACTATTCTTATAACTATGATACCAATTTTGTGCGTGTACCCATTTGTACAAAAGTATTTTGTTAAGGGAATTATGATTGGTTCTGTGAAAGAGTAATTTTGATCATTATTACACTATTAACCAATGAAAAATATGAAATGATATTTTCAAAATAGTGAATAAATGTTAGATATAAATATTATTAATTAGTAAAATCTAGTATAGCTAGAAAATGAGGGATTGATTTATAAGATTAAGTCTATAGGATTGAATTCATCATAAATACGTTATGCTGATTTATATAAAAACAATACTATAATTATAAAAAAAGAGGAGAATATTATGTTTAAAAAAGGTATATCATTACTTTTATGTGCTGCTATGATGTTTGGAGTTCTAGCGGGATGTGGAAGTGATGCAAAAAGCGGAGAAAAAGAAACAAGTAAGACAGACGGAAAAGTTGATATTACAGTAGCTATGTGGAATGTTCAAGAAGCTTTAGCTGGTGGAATGAATGATAAAATGTTAGCAACAATAGAAGAAAAAACTGGTGTTCATCTTATACCTCAAGATGTAACTGATTCAGATTATCACGCAAAAGTTCAGTTATGGTCTACAAATAATCAATTACCTGATATTTTTTGTGGTGATTTCATAGGTTTAGGACAAAGTTCTTTCTATGATTGGGTAGATCAAGGAATTATAAAAGCATTACCAAGTGATTTATCTGCATATCCTAATTTACAAGAATATATGAAGATGAATAGAGTTAAACAAGCTATGCAAGATGGTAAATCTTACATCATACCTAGACAATCATATGCAGAAATTCATTATTCTGTATTGGATAGAAATATAGCTTATAGATGGGACCTAGCTCAGGCTGCAGGTGTTACTAAAGAGCCTGAAACATGGGATGAATTCAGAGATATGATTCAAAAAATCAAGGCAGCTGATCCAGAAGACAAAAAAGTTGAAGGATTAACTCAAAACGGAAGTAAAATATTAGCTGGATGTTTATATCCATATGGCGGAATTTTAGAGAAAAAATGGATTATAAACGAAGATGGTAAAGTTCTTCCTAGTTATTTCGATGGAAATCTTAAAGCTGCTATGCAATTATCTAGAGATATGTATACTGAAGGAACTATAGTAAAAGATATAGCTCAAGTTAATGGTTCTAGTGCAAAAGATATGTTTTTACAAGGTAGATGTGCTGCTATAGCTTTCAATGATGGACCTGCTAGTTTATATGCATTAGGAGCAAAATATAATGAAATATATGGTAGAGAATTTTTAGATGATGTTAAATTTGCACCTATTTTCCCTGGATTTGATGGTAAAAAATATTATTTCGTAGATACTGAAGCTTGGTCAGAAACTTATATTAATAGTAATGTAAGTGACGAAAAAATGGATGCTATTCTTAGATTATATGACTATTTATTATCTGATGAAGGTAAAATGTTAGTTTTCTGTGGATTTGAAGGAGAAGACTATGAATTAGTAGACGGTGTTCCAGTTATGGAAGAAAATGTTGTATTAGAAGATAAATATGCTTATGCTAAAATAAGTAATTTAGCTATGCACAATCCTAGATACTGGGATTATAAATTTGCATCTTATATACCTAAAGGTTATTTAGATCAAAATGATATGAGAGTTAATGATGCTATAGATAATGGATTTTTACTTAATATTTCAGATGCATCTATGTTGTTATCTACTCCATTAAAAGATAAATTCTATTTCAATCCTCACGAAGATTTCTACAAAATCATGATGGGTGAAGATTCTGTTGATAAAATGGTTGATGATATGATGGCTGAATATGAAGCTAAAGGATTAAATGAAATGTTAGAAGAAGTTAATATTCTTGCAAAAGATAGAGGCATTATAAATGAATAATAAAACATTACCTGAGAGATTCGAAGAGTTTTCAGAAGCTAGAAGACAAGGGTTTGTTGATGTTATGGATATAAAAAATGAAGGTGGATTGATAGCTGGTGTGTTCTGTGCGTACACACCTAGCGAAATCTTAGATGCTGCTGGTATCACTTCAGTTGGCCTTTGCGGTACTAGTGAAGAAACTATACCTGATGCTGAGAAAGTTCTTCCTAGAAATCTATGTCCATTGATAAAGTCTAGTTACGGATTTGCTTTAACTGAAAAATGTCCATATTTTTATTTTTCTGATATTATAATTGGTGAAACTACTTGTGACGGTAAGAAGAAGATGTATGAACTTCTTGAAGATATGGGTAAAAGAGTTTATATCATGCATCTACCACAAGGCGCTGATAGAGATTATGAGATAGATTTTTGGGCCAAAGAAATTGAGAGATTAGCTGATTATTTAGAAGAAAATTTGGACGTGAGTATAACTAAGGAAAAATTGATAGATGCTGTAATCAAAAATAATGAATATAGACGTCTGAGTGAGAAGATGTTTTCATTGCAAAAATTAGTTCCACCTCCTATGAATGGAATGGATATGATTTATGCTCAAGAAGGTGAAGCTTATAAATTCGATAGAACTGAGAGATACAGAGCTATGGAAGAATTGATAACTCACATAGAATCAGAGTATGAGAATGGTGCTAGACCAGTTTCTACTGATAGAAAACGTATCATGATAACTGGATGTCCACTTGGCGGAGCTATGGATAAAATCGGTAATGCCATAGAGAAAAATGGTGGCGTTATAGTCTGTTATGATACCTGTGGCGGAACTAGAAGTTCGGGTCTATTAATAGATGAAAACAGAACAGACACTAAAGAGGATGTTATTCACGCTATAGCTGAGAGATATATGAAGGTTGGTTGTTCTGTACTTACTCCTAACACTACTAGATTGGAAAATCTTCCTAATTTATTGGAAGAGTATAAGATTGATGGTGTTGTGGAAGTTATTTTACAAGCCTGTCATACATATAATGTAGAGGCTGTGAGAATTAAAGATATAGTAAAAAAAGAAAATATCAGATACATGTCTATAGAAACTGATTATTCTAATTCAGATGAAGGACAAATAGAAACTAGAATTCAAGCATTTTTAGAGATGTTATAAGGAGAATGTATGGCAAGTATTTCGTTAAAAAATTTATATAAATCATATGAAAGTACAGCAAATGTTGTGAAAAATGTGAGTTTAGATATACATGATAAAGAATTTATAATATTTGTAGGACCTTCTGGTTGCGGTAAATCTACTACTCTAAGAATGATTGCAGGATTAGAAGATATTACTGATGGTCAAATATATATTGGAGATGCATGTGTAAATGATGTAGCTCCTAATGATAGAGATATAGCCATGGTATTTCAGAATTATGCATTGTATCCTAATATGAATGTGTATAAAAATTTATCATTCAGTTTGAGACTAAAAAAAGTTAATAAAAAAGAGATAGACATTATAGTTCATGATATAGCAAATGTTTTGGGTATAACTGATTTATTGAATAAAAAACCTAAAGAGTTATCTGGTGGTCAGAGGCAAAGAGTTGCTCTAGGCAGAGCTATGGTTAGAAGTCCTAAGGTGTTTTTGCTAGATGAACCTTTGTCGAATTTAGATGCTAAACTCAGAGCTCACATGAGGGTGGAAATATCTAAATTACACAAGAAGTTGGATGCTACTTTTGTATACGTTACTCATGATCAAGTTGAAGCTATGACTATGGCTGATAGAATTGTAGTTATGAATGATGGAATTATTCAACAGGTAGATACTCCTGAAAATATCTATAATAATCCATCAAATATGTTTGTTGCAGGATTTATAGGTATGCCTCAGATAAATTTCATGGATGCTATTTTGTGTTTTGAAAATGATAAATATTATGCAAAGACAAATGACAGCAGGATAGAAATTGCTAAAATCAGTGATGACATGAAAAACTATATAGATGAGGAAGTAGTGCTAGGAATCAGACCAGAGAATTTTGAAGTTTCTGATTCAGGCGAATATGTATATGATATAGATATATGTGAGATGATGGGTTCTGAAAATATAGTTCACTTAAGCAAAGGCGATGTGAATATAGTTTTGAAAATATCATCTAATACCAATATATCTATGAAAAAATCTATCAGTTTCAATGTTATGAGTGATAAAATTCATGTTTTCGATAAAGAAAGTCAAATTAAGATAAATTAGATAAGTGATACAGAGTTTTGTTATATTTGTATATAATTAAAATCGACTAGACATTTTAGATAGCATCTTGTAAACAAGATTGCTTATGCTATCTATAATAGTGGCTAGTCGATTTTTATATTTGCTATAGCCTATCTGGGAGAGAATATTGATATTCTATAGTAGTATATACATTGTATTTTTTTATTAAAGTAATTGTTTTTATAACAGTACTTTAATATTTTTTATAAAATTACTTCACTAATAAGTTCTTCTTAATGGTTATTGGTAAGAGCATTTTAATAATAAGTTCTTATTAAATATTTATCAAAAAAATATTATTCAATGATTGGAGGAATTCTTCCATTAGTTTTCTGTTCGAAACTGTAAGAAATTTTTAGTGCTTCAAAATCATTATCTGGTCTTGTGCTGAAAGTTGCTCCATGAGGAGTGTTTGTGTCATCTACATATAATGGAACTGTAATTTCAGGTGAACCTGACATGCATGCTAATAACGATAGACTGTTATCGGTAGATGCTAAGGCATCTATTTTGTATGTATCAAATATTTCATTCATCAATTTATCAGCATTATTCATTCTTTCTTCTATGTTTTCAGCTGTTACATCATTAGATTTATCTGCCATAGTTAACAAATCATATCCATATTTTGCTCTGTTTTCTCTATCATCTTCATAAAATGATAAGATATCTTTTAAAGATTTGAATGGTGCATCATATTTTACTAGATATTCGTTCAAATCATCTCTAAATTCAGCTACTAAAATATCAAAATTGTCTAATTTTGAGCCATCATATTTGATAAATACTATGTTGGCTCCAGCTTTTTCTAATGATTCTATTAGTTTTTTAGTATCAGGTAAATCCTTGTATAATTCAACTATACCTATGGTTTTTCCAGTTAAATAGTTTTTATCTAATTTGTTTAAATCTACCGAATTATCATCACTTATTGTTTTGTACAATACTGCTGCATCATATACGTTTCTTGTTATAGGACCTGCTGTATCTAGCGAATGTGAAAGTGGAACTATACCTTGACCGGATACTTTGCCTAGAGATGGTCTATATCCTACAACCCCTTGAACAGAAGCTGGAGCTACTATAGAACCGGTAGTTTCAGTTCCTATGGTTAAGGCAGCAAAGTTACTGCTTGCACAAGTTCCTGAACCTGAGCTTGAACCCCAAGTTGTTATTTTTAATGGACCGTAGGGATTTAAATTTTGACCCTTATGATCATTATATCCATTAGGCATAGTGTAAGATTTGAAGTTCGCAAATTCTGATAGATTAGCTTTGGCTAATATGATAGCTCCATCTTTTTTTAGTTTCATAACTATATCAGCATCTTCAGCAGGAATAAAACCTTCTAAAGCGGGTGAGCCAGCAGTTGTTGGCATATCTTTAGTGTTGATGTTATCTTTCAATGCTACAGGTATTCCGTATAAGATAGAGTTGTTAGAATTAGGATTTTCATCGCATTTTCTAGCTAATTCTATAGACATAGGATTTACTGTTATAACCGAATTCAATCCTTTTTCATTCTGATCAAATTGTTTGATTCTATAAAGATAAAAAGCTGTTAATTCTTCATAAGTCAATTCTCCTGACTTAATAGAATTTTGTAATTCTTCAACATTTTTTTCTAAAATCAGATGTTTCTTTTTAAGTATATTCTCAATATTTATTCCATCTAATTGTTTATCAATGATAGCAATAACTTCCTCATTGTTTTTTGATTGTCTTGTTATTTGATTTTCACTAGTAATTGCTTTGTTTAAAACTGTTCTTCCTACTAGGAATATTACAAGTATAACAATTGCGATTATTCCTATGATTTTTAATGCTTTCATGTGCACCTTCCTTTTCCTTTTATTTTATATTATTGAATACATACATATTATTAATTACTTAAATTTAAGTTTTTTCTTGCCTTGTAATAAAAATAAGTTGCAAATACAAATGTTAATATAGCAGATACTGGTGTTGCTATGAATATTCCTTTCAAATCAAATATATTAGTGAGAATAAATATAGATGCTATTGGGAATATAATAGAGTTTAATATCATAACAATCATGGACACCTTGGCCATATCAAATGCTACTAAGAAACAATTATATATTATATTCATAGATATAAAAGCGTATGCGATAGCTATGATTCTGAGAGCTGTGCTAGTCAACGATATAACTTCAATATTTCCATTTTTAACAAATAAACTGGCTATTTGATTCGGTGCAATTTCTAAAGCTATAAATAGAATAAATGATACAGTCATAGCAAATTTTACACATATTGAAAATAATTCTTTGGTTTTTTCAATGTTTCGTGCTCCATAATTATAGCTGATAGCAGGTGTTATAGAATCTGCCATGCCATATATAATTGAAAATACTAATCCATTTAGATACATGGCTATGCCGTATGCGGCTACTCCATTGGATCCCCCATATTTTAATAGCAATGTATTTATAATTATGCCTACTATAGAGCCCGCAGAACTGTTTAAAAAATCAGAGACACCCAAATACATGATATCAAAAATTTCCTTTAGGGGTAAGGTTGGTTTAACAAATTTAAGTGTATTTTTTCCCATTATAAAAGGGGCATATAATAAAAATACTCCTATGGTCATACTTATACAACTTGCAATAGCTGCAGAAGTTATATTTCCATCCAATACATAGATTAATATATAATCTAGTAATATGTTTATTAATGATACGGCAATATTTATGTACATGTTATATTTAGCTTTTCCACATGCTCTAGTGAAATTATCCATAGCAAATAGTGGAAGTGCTAGGGGTAAAAAATATATAAAAACACTGACATATTGATTAGCTAGTGTTTTTAAACTATCGTCTTTTATCAATAGTGATAATATATTATCTTTTAATATGAATAATATGGCTACTAAAATTATACCCAAAATTGAAATAGCTAAAAGGCTAGTAGAAAAAATTTCATTCGCCTTCTTAAAATCTTTTTTTCCCAATGCAATAGATACTTTAACTGATGATCCTACAGCTAACATATTGCTAGTAGCAAATATGATACCCATTATTGGCATAATCATATTTATAGCAGCTAGTGCATTTGATCCTATTATATTACCTACGAAAATTCCATCTACAATCATATAAAGCGATGAAAATACCATGCTTAATATGCTCGGTATTACAAATTTTATGAAAATTGTGCGAGAAGGAAGTGTTCCAAATTGTCTCTCATCCATGATGACCTCCTAATTTTGTATGTTAAACATTATTTTTATTATATTATATGTGTTTTAATATAGTGTGATTTTTATTATGATTTTACATGTGTTTTAATATTTCATATTTCTGTAATAATATTGCATGTAATTTAATAAAGTATATTTTTATTATGATTTTACATGTGTTTTAACACTTCATATTTCTGTAATAATATTGCATGTAATTTAATGAAGTATATTTTTATTATAATTTTATATGTGTTTTAATATTTCATATTTCTGTAATAATATTGCATGTAATTTAATAAAGTATATTTTTATTATGATTTTATATGTGTTTTAATATTTCATATTTTTATAGTAATTTCCCATGAATTCTAATATATCATAAAACTTATCTATTTCTTTTGTTCCAAATTTTTCTATCATTTTTTCTTCTACATCTAAATCAGACTTTTCGAATTCTTTTACTAAGGGACTGTCTTTTTTCACAATAAATAGGTAGTGGATTCTTTTATCATTTTCATCTTGTTTTTTATATATGAATCCTTTTTTTTCTAATTCATTAAGTTTCTGAGTTATAGAAGGTCTAGATAAATGAAGAGTGTCTGCTAAAGATGAAGCAGTGTATTCGCCATTTCTACCAGCTATAATTTCTAGATACATTCTGCTGTTCATAGAAATTTTATCTTTTTCCTTGTGTTTATTTAAAATTTGAATATCATTTATTGATATATCATGTTGAAATTTACACATCATATCTCTGAATCTTCTATCTGGATATGTTATATCTTTGTTTAAATCACTAATTTTATTTGCGACATCAGTATCATCAGTGTTAGCAATGTTTGTTGTATCGTTTTTAGCTTCTAAATTATCAGTATTATTCATGTATTTCTCCTATTTAAATATATTTATTATTATATAAACACTCGCGTCTATTTTTGTAAGTGTTAATTTTCAACTTTTCTCATATAAACACTTGCGTCTATTTTTGTAAGTGTTAATTTTCAGTTATTTTCATATAAACACTCATTACTACTTTTACAAGTGTTTATTTATAAAATTACCATTTTCAGCACTTGGAATATTCAGAAATCAAGGATAATCACCTAGATATTCTCATTTCTGATTAATTCTAATCATATCAAGTGTTTATTTTCAGTTTTTCTCATATGAACACTCGCTTCTACTTTTGCAAGTGTTAATTTTCAGTTATTTTCATATAAACACTTATTATACTTTTACAAGTGTTTATTTATAAAATTACCATTTTCAGCACTTAGAATATCCAGAAATCAAAGATAAGCACCTAAATTCTCTCATTTCTGATTAATTCTAATCATAGCAAGTGTTTATTTTCAGTTTTTCTTATATAAACACTTGCGTCTATTTTTGTAAGTG
>Ga0193962_1000796_pt1 | contig 14739 bp, 19 predicted proteins | sample FB_5_MG_FD_140335 | JGI IMG/M metagenome (GOLD analysis project Ga0193962, IMG submission 140335) | Microbial mat bacterial communities from the Broadkill River, Lewes, Delaware, United States - FB_5_MG | ecosystem: Environmental > Aquatic > Freshwater > River > Microbial mats | place: USA...
ATACAACCATGAACATCACCTATTACAATTGTTTTACTCATCTGCTAAACCTTTTTTTAATTTTATTCGTTCAAACTCTATATGTTCATCTTCAATATCTCTTTCAGAGTCACTTTGAAAAGTGAATATATTTGAATAGCCAAGTTTTCTTAATAATGTATCACAATCTTCAAGTGTAAAATTCTTATCTTTTAACTTCTCTCTAAACAGATCTAATTTTTTTTCTTCTAAGTCCTGTGACTTTAATAAATATAATATTGAATTTTTTTCCATTAGTAGTCCTTATAAATTTTATATTAAATTAATGAATTGATATTCTTATTATAATTTTAGGTACAAACAAACAGAATACAAAACTAAGAGTAATTTCTTATGGAGGAGAAACTGTTAGTATTTTATATAGAATCATAATAAAGAATATAAAAAATAGGTAAAGTTATATATCTTGCTTTATAATGTAGTTTTGTATCTATTTATTTGCACTTAAAATTACAAATGCATTGTTATATTAAATTAAACTATTCTCATCATCTATTACAATTTTATTTAAAGATTTTCTTTGAATATATTCATTTATTAAATCACTTTCATGAAGTTTATTATTAGTATCTATTTTTATTTTCTCTATACTAAAAAGTCTTTTGTAACCTAATTTAACTAAAACATTATCGCACTCTTTTGTAGTAAAACTTTTATCTCTTAGTTTTAATTTAAAAGTAATCATATCATCTTCTGTTACACCATGTGTTTTTAGCTTACGCATTATATTATCTTTATGCATCTATTTGTATCCATTATTAAACTTCGAATAAGAGAATGATGTTACTATTTAGATTTTTCCTTTTCTTCACATCTTATTTGTTTAATATCACATGCTTCAAAGCATTCTTCTGTAGGATTTTCGTGGCTATCACATGATTGTACACAAAGTGAGTATTCTAATTCGCATTTTTCATAATTTATTGATTTCTCTTCAACATTAGCTTGAAGATTCGTAGATAACATTAATAGAAAAAATATTAATGTAATTTTTTTTAGTATCATTTATACTTCCTTTAACTTTAAGATAAGTTTCTTTTGTTAGTATAAGTGTACTCAATAAAATGGGTACACAACAATATATCTTGAATCCTAAAAGTAGCACGCCAATGACAACTATAGGGTTTCAAGATTCTTTTTTTCTCTTATTCGTGATAAAATTATAAACTAAAAATTCAATTTTTAAGCTAAAAGATTTCTGAAATTACATTCACATATAAAAAATACCGATAAAATCTAGCTTCTTTTGAGTATAAATAAAAATAAAAATTGTTAAATTTTAAGATTTGAATACGTTAATTAAAAGATTTTTTCAATTTTTACAAAATAAAAGTGAATTGTAATATAGATGTATTCTTTGAATTTATAAATATCTAAGTTAAATAACAAGTTCCATAATCTGTAGGTTTTGGAACAAATAGATTCTACTCACATAATTATCAATCTTATTACCTATCTAGCAAAGTGTACTTGCTTCAACAACATAATATATATTTAAAACCATAAGGCAGTTACTCTCTTCTTGCCGTGTCTTTGAACCTTTGATTGATGAAATACATATATAAAATATTGAAATGATATGTCTAGACATATATTGATGTATTAATTAAAACTATATATTTAACAAGAATCCTTTAGTTAAAGTGATTAGGAAGGTTTTTTAGTAGTTTTAAATTGGTGGTCGTGGAGGATTGAACTTGATATCTTCAGTAAGGTTAATATCAATTAATAATCGTTAAAATTCTCTTACTAAATAGAGTGTTATATTATTAGGAGTTGAATAAGAGTATATTAAATTTTTAATATTTCACTAAAAGCTATTAAAAATGATTTAGTGTATTTATGCAAATTTTTTCTAAAATAAAACATTCCAATTTTGTTATGTAGTTGTATTATGGGTCATAAAAAAAATAAGTGTTCCAAATAGGGGTTTAAAACGAAGACTAAGGCATATCGAGATTTTAGATTTCGTTGTTTTACTCTGGCTTAAACTGAGAATTATTTAAAAAATAATTTCTGAGTTTAATTTAGCTCAAATGTTTCGATAGTTTCGTTAAAGTCTTCGATTGTAATATTCATTTCTTGAATATCATTATCGATTTTAGTTATCTCCCTGATCTTTTCAATTTTTATTTCATTAAAATCTTCGAGAACGGGGAAATCACTTTTAACAAAATCGCTTTTGCTTTGTTTGATTTCTTTTGTAATTTGTTTTAACATTGCAAAATCGTTATAAATAGCCTTATAAAGCTTGTCAAATTTGTTTTGTAGTTCAATGTAATCTTTAGAATGTAATAGCTCTAAAGACTCTTCAGAGGCTTTTATAAGCTTCTTATACATCGCTTCTGTCTCTTGCGTTTGCTAATCTTTCATATTCTTCTATTTTTCTCTGCTTATCTATGTCTGCGAACATTTCTATCAGATAATTTTGCATTTTTTGAGCGTCTTTTTCATTTAATTCGTTTTGTTGTTGTTGTAAAATCTTAAGAACTTGCTTAATATTATTTTTGTTAATGTTGTAATCGAACTTTTTTAATATCTCAAGTAATAAAAAAATCATAATTCGCTCGTTTCTTCTATAAATTCATCGATTTCAAGAAAAAATTCAATTTCTTTTTCTGCTTCTTTTTGCATAAAATGCTCTTGCTCTTCTTCTTTTGTTAAATTATAATTCTCATTAAAAACAAGATTATTATTTTGAATATTCAATATTGTTTGATGTATGTTCATTTTAATCCTTTATTAGAAGTTATACCTTTTAACTTATATAAATATTAATTATAAGTCAAAATTGTCAAAATACGGAAATAAACCTATTTTCTTAATAAATTTTAAATAATTTGCTTTATTGATTTTGCTGATCTATTTGATTTTGATGATTAAACATTGACTTTTACATAAAAAATCTCAAAAAATGGAGTAGGAGTTAGTCGTTTACGCCCACTAAAACCGTAAACGGTAATTTCCAAGGAAATTGTTAAGTTCAAGAGGTAAACCTCTCAAAACTCTCTTAAAACGCCGAAAACTCTGCATTTTTTGACAAATCATTTTTTAAAAAGTCTTCTAACTTTTTCTCTAATTCTTCTTTTTCTATAAACTCCTTTAGAAATTTTGCTTCAGATTCAGAAGCAGCAAGAGCTGCTTCTGAATTGATATAATTCATTTCTAAATTTTTATTTTTACTTACTAATTCTTTGTTTAAAGTATTTAAATTTTGATATGCTGATTCTAAATCTTTTTTAGTTCTAAGCTGCGCTTCCAAAAAAGAAATTTTAGCTTTTGATTTTTCTAACTCTATTGATTTTATATTAACATTACTCAAATCTTCAGCAACATTTATTAAATCTGTATACAAATCATTTACATTTTTTACAATATATTTACCATCTTTTTTCTCTAAATGTTCATGCAAAAATGTTTTAAAATCTTCTTTCATGCCTTTTTTCCACTTGTATAAATTTTCAACTTCTTCTTCAGTCATTTTGAGTTTTTCTTTTAACAATTTGCTTTTAAGTCTAGATTCTTTCTCCATTTTTTGCATTGCTTTAAAATTAATAGTTAGCTTTTTATACTCTACAGAACCTTTTTCGTGTAGTTTTCTCTCTTCTTTTATGTCATTTTTCACTTTACCCTGTTCAGTATAAAGATTTTTTAGCTCTTTTTCGTATGTTGCTATTACTAACTCTTGTTTTTCAATTATAAAATCATTTCTCTTTAAATGCTTTTTTTTGGTTTCATCTTTGCTTATACCCCTTTTGAAATCTAAGCCGTGATTTTGAAAGACATTTTGTGCCAGATCTTGGATATTTTCCCAATCTTTTTTTTTCATAAATTTTAAAACCGTTTTTTCTTTTTCGAAATCAAAATTAAAAAAAGTTAAGTGCGAATGGTAGTTATTTTTACCCTTAAAACCTTCATCGAAATGCGTTTGAACCGCGATTGGCTCAAAGCCGTATTTGTCTTTAATGGCTTGGGAAAGGGCTACATAAGCATTGTTTATATCGTCATATCTTCTATCGTCTAAATAGTGTTGTGCCATTTCTTCACTCAATCCAACCACCATTTCGACAACCGTGTTTTCTTTTGCGTTAGGTTTATAGTTGTATTTTTTTCTTAAAATATTTGTTTTTTGTTCCTGCAAACTATTAAATTTATTTATAAATTGATTTGCTGAAACATTTGCAGAACTTGAACTTGATGATTTTGTAGATTTTAATTTTTGTAAATTACTTGCATAAGTTCCAATCCCACCTAAAGAGCTATCTTCATCAAGAGCAATTGCACCCCCGACATTTTCAGAATTTGTACTTGTGGAAATTTGCTCGAAATTTGGATACTCGATATCTTTTTCATCTAATAGATAATCGACATCGTAGGTTCTGTCATTATGGTTTGCGATGTTTGAAGCGTTTGAAGCTTTAGAGTATTTAGCATTTACGCTTATGTGGTTTTTCATGTTTAGCCTTTATAATTATATATAATTATAATAAGCTAAATGGAAAATATTATTTTATAGTATAAATGTGTTAATTTGTTAAATCTGTATAACTATCTAAATGATTATCTGCATTAAAATTATTTAAATGATACTCAATATGATTTTCAAAAATATAAAATAAATGTGTTTTCTTTTGTGTAATGTCTAAATTTTCTGAAAAACTTTTAAAAGCTATAGATAAATTAGAAATATTAGTATTTTCTACTATATCTTTTACTAAATCAATAATATCTAAAATTTCTGTTTCTGTTTTTGTTTCGAATATTTCTTTTAGCTTTTCAAGATTTTCTACTTCATTTTTATTAATCATACTTTACGCTATTCATTATTTTTAACTTATTTTCGAAATTAAAACCTTTTCCGTAAGTTTTTATCGTTGTTTCTTTATTTGTACTATGTCCCACAATTTCCTGAGAAATTTCGAGCAATTCAGGAAAATTATTCATACAATTCGAAACAAAATTTGCTCGAAACGTGTGTAAAGATTTTGTACTATCTTTGTCAATTAGTTTGTATAATTGTGTTAAAAGCTCTTTATTAAAAGCATTTTTAGTTTTTTTTGAAATTGGAAAATCTGTATTTTGTACTACTTCCAAAATCGAAATGGGAATTGGAATATCTCGATTACTACTTTCATTTTTTGCATCTCGAATCTGTAAAAAATTATTTTCGTCAATTTTTTTAACGTTTGCTTGTTGTATATTGTGTAATTCACCAATTCTCATTCCTGTATGTGCCAAAATTTTAAAAATATTTTGATGATAATTGCTATATATTTTATTTGTAAACAAATTATTTATTTCTGCATTTGAAAATAATTCTTTGATTTTATCTTCTTCTTTCATTTTTCTCAATGCTTTCACTTCGTTATTTTGTATAACTTTTAGCTTATTTATAGCAAAATCTAAAAATTTATTGAGATATATAAACATAATATTTATTGTTTTTGCATTAAGTTTTTTATTATCTTTTAAATCTTTTCTAAATTTTCTATAATCAGCTTCAAAAATTTCGTTTATTGGTTTATCTGTAAAAAATTCCTTTAATTTGTTAAATGTATTTCTATAGCTACTATAACTTGCTTCAGATAATTTGTGTCCCGTTTCAGCATTTTCGGCTTTTACATGTGCAACATACTTTACTTCTAAAATTGAAAAATCAACTTTTTCAGGCACATTTGCATTATTTTGCTGATCTATTACATTATTCACTTGTATATATTTATTTTCTTCAGCTAATACATCAACATGCAAATCTTTTGTAATTGCTATTTGCTCTTTTAGTTCTTCAACGTTATCATATTCGAAAATATATTTATAATCGCCTAGTTTCATTTTATACATTTCATCAATTCCTATCATATTTAAAATTTTTTTTCTTTTAAGTGCTATTGTTAAACTTTTTGTTTTTAAGCTTATCCTAAAAAGCTTATTCTTTATACGTTTACGAAAATAGTAATTTTCTTTAACTTTATAAATATTTTTAATAGTATCATAATTGTTTTTAATAGTATCATAGTTGGGATTTTTAGTGTTGCCAAAATTGGATTGGTTACGATAAACAAGGGGTTTATCAGGGTTTAACTCGTCATGGCAGAGAAGAAGGGATTGTCTCTTCTCTTCCAACTCATCATTAAAATCCTTTAAATAAGGTATTCCTTGATGGTTTTTCTTATTTAATTGATGTTTCAAAAATGTTTCCTTATTTTGTTTCTTAAATAGTATAGAAAAGAATATTAATATATTATGAATAGGACTAAATACTATTTTTATATTTATTAATCCATTCAACAATATCTCTATAATAATTAATAGGTATATTATTTCTATATTCCTTTATATGCTCTATATCTTCTAATTGGCAGTATAAGTTAACTAAATAAGCATTTAAGTACTTATTTCTACTTTTATTAAATAATCTGATAAGTCCAAAAATATCTTTTTTAGTACTTTGTTCAATAGAATTAGATTCTTTAACTAAAAATCTTAATCTTTTAATTATAATGTCATTTATTGCAATCATAATATAATGTCTTTATTAGGCTTTTTTAGTACCTTAGATTGTTTTTGTTTCACTACTACTATACTTTCATCATCTTCATCATTATTTGTAACTATTTCATCATTATTATCTATTTCTTCACTATCAACTTCCACTATTTCCCATACCTGATAATTATACCATCCAAAAATAGTTTGGATTTTTATAACTAATTTGTATTTATCTAAGTCTTTATGTTGGATTTTAAAGAATGATTGCATTACTAAATCTGTTTGTGTCTTATTTTTTGTATTTAATGGCTCTAATTTTAAAACATCTAATAATTTTATTTTAATTTTCTTTCTTTTTTCTCTCTTATAAAAGTCAAATAAAAATATGAAGCTTACAAAATAGTTCATATATCCAATACTTTTAATTTTTCGCTGTATATAGTACTGATAAAGGCTTAATACATAAAGTTGCAAGGTAATTATTGCAGAAACTACTAATAAAACATATCCTTGTGTATTTAAACTAAATTCATTCAAAAGCTCTACATTAAAATTAAAAATCCTTTGACCATTAAATAATAAATCATTTAAATGATTAAAGCTATTAAGCACTGCTAAAATATTACTAACAAAGTAATTTAACATAATTATTAAATCAGTCTGTATTTTGCTTAATATGTCATAGTAATCTGTTTGATATTCTATTGAATAAGTTATAAACATTAAACAACTTAAAATAGTAAAGAATGAGAAAATCCAACTGATTGCAAAAAAAGACCAATTAAAAACACAAAAGTTATCTAAAAACTGATTGATTCTAACCCTTTTTACAAGCCTTTGACTTAATTCTTTATCTTGCATTTAATACTTCTTTAGTTAATTTTTTAATTTGTTTATCAAAATTACTTAATAATAATTCTCTATATTCTTCATAACTCATTACTTGGCTTAATTCTCTTTCTTTTGATTTTTGAATACAATTGTCTATATACTCTATTTCTTCATTAAAAAACATACTTAAACCCTCACTTTTCTATAATTTTGTTCTAATTCTATTTCTCTATTAAATATTTTTACTTTCTCATATAAAAATTGAGTCATAGTTTGATAATTACTCAATTTTATATTTTCTTTGAATTGTAAAAATAATAAAGCATCTAAATTAAAATTAATTTTATGTTTATTATTCATTATTAGCTCCTTTTACACTGTTTTCTTAGTTTCAGTAGGTTTAGTGTCTTTCATCTCTTTAATATCATCTACAGAGCATATTTTAAAAGTTGCTTTAGTATCTTTATTTTTCTTCCAAATATTTAAATTCTCAATTTTGATAATGTTATTTTGAGCTTTAACTTGTGCAATTAATTTATTCATCTTTCCATTTTCAATTTTAATAACTCTAACTACATTATATTCATCAATAGTATCTATATATAAGACTTTACTTTCTCTTTTTGTTTCCCAGTCTTTAACTTTTTTTTCATAGACCTCCATTACTTCAATATCTTCTAATATGTTATTTAATACACAATTAGCTCTATATTTTTTAGTATATTTAGTATCAGCAATTTTAATATTATTATCTGATAAATTTAAAAATGGTTCATTACCAAAACATTCTGCTTGAATAATCTTATTTTTATAATCAATACAATTATCTACATCAATATTATGAATATTGATAAATACATCTTTTTTTGTTGTCCTATTGTTTAACTTTAATTGAATATATTGCTTTTCATCTTTAGTTAGCTTGATTTCTTGTCTTAATACTTGACCTATTACTTTTGTTTTCATTTTCTTACCTTTTTTATTTTAATATGTATAACAATCTCTTGCTATACATACATAATAAATAAAAATAAAAAATAATATAAAAATAAAAAAGTGGAAAAATTGACAAATATAAATTATAAATATTCTTTTTTATTTAATTAGCAGTCAAAAATGAAGTTTTTGACAGACTATTCAATAAAAAGTATTTATTTTATATTTATGTGCATTTATGCACTCCTTGTTATATGATTGAATACATATAGGGTAAAGTTCCCTTTTATAAAAAATTTAGTAATTAAATGTCTCCTTTGATAGTTCATTATTTTCTAATAATTCAATTTCTTTTATATTTTGTTTTTCTTTCTTTAATTCTTCTTGTTCAATTTCATCATCATATATTTTTGCTTCTTCATCATAATCAAATGGTAAATCATAATATACAGCCATATACTCACAGTATTTAATATTTAGCTCTCTAATCTGCTTATATAGGCTTAATATATGCATTTCATTCATTAATTGTTTTAATTTATCTTCTTTGCTTTTTTCTACTTCTAATTTTTCAATATAATCAACCATTTTATCAGTCGCTAATAATATTTCATTATCAATCAATATTAATTTTTCATCTTCATTATTTTCATATATTAATTGCCCTTTTTGTTCTAAATCATAAAGTATTTTAAATAAATTATCCACAGTAATATTATATTTCATTGCTAACTCTTTGTTTATACTCTTCTTTTTTATTGCATACTGTATTTTATTGATTATAAAAACAAAGTCTTTTTTTGAGTGATTTTTGAGCTTTAAATGTGTATATGTAATCTTTTTAAGTCCTAATCTATTTAGGATTATCTGTTCATTACTTTTTACACCTTTTTTCATATACTTATTAATATATTTATATACTGCAGTTCCTTTATTGTCTCTATCTTCTAATTCTCTTAAATAAACATATTTACCACTTTTTATTAAACTGTTTATGTTTTGGGTTTTCTTATATATCATTGTGTAATTATTATACTTTTTTGACTCAATGATATTATATGTTGATATTTCATTAATAATTTTTGATTCTGTTATTATTTCTATTCTTCCAAAAATAGTTCTTTTATTCAAGTTATTAATTAAGTTTAATATTTGCTCAAAATCTGCCTTTTTATGCTTGTTAATCAAATGTAAGTGTATATTGAGCTTTGATGTTAATTCTTTAACCATAACATAGTTAATTTTTATATTTTTATCATATAGTTTTTTTAAAAAATATCTCCATTCCTTAACCATCATTTTACTTTGTATTGATATATCACTTAATAATTTATCTTCAGTTAGTACATAGTTAGTTAAAAACTCTTTTATTTCTATACTTTTATTATTATGCATTGGATTTAGTGTAATAGTAATAAAACTTAACATTTCATCATCTTCTAAAGTTTGGTGTGCTTGTTGTTGAAAGTGTTCATATATTTTTTGTTCTCTTACTTTATTTTCTTCTATCACATCCATTGTTACTTTATTACCATTTTTATAATGTATCCAATGATTTTTATCTCTTTCCAATTGATAATATTTATTTCTATGATAAGTGTTAATTGTATTTTTAAATAACTTCTTTAACTCTGTTTCTTTTGACATAGTTGTATCCTTTTTATTTTTAAGATGCCTATATAATAAGTAAAAAGTAAAGAATATTCTAATTTTAAATACAATAAATAAATTTAGACTACAAAGGTATAATCAAAATCACATTATAGTCTGTAATAAAATTAGGCATTTTTTTATAGTAAGGTAAGAGATTTTTTTGTATTATTAAGAATTATAGTATTTAAAATTTAATTAAGGAAATATCAATGAATTTAATAACAGAAGATATAAAGTATGGAATTAGTACAACTCCAGAGAAAAATGTTGAGAAAACTTTATATTTTAGAACAAAAAATGAATTAAAACATAATAGTTATTTTCAAAATGAATTAAAAAAATGTTATGGGAAATTTCAATCTATTAGTTGTCTTTGTAACAATAATAAAAAATTATATTTAACTTCAAAAAATATTACTGGTTCAGCAAAATATTTTTTAGCAATTCATAAAAATACTGGAACAGAGCATAAGGAAAATTGTTTATTTTTTCTATCTAAAGAAAACTTAGTAGATAATGAAGGTAATTATCATTCAAGTATATTTGAAGAACCAACTTATATTTACCAGCCAACAACTTCTGAGAAAAAAGATACAGAAGAAAAAGAATCTCAAAGAAAAAACACTTATTATAATTTTTGTCGTGATTTTATTAGGGATTCATATTCTTATGCATTTAATAAAAAAAACAAAGATGCTAAAAGTAGATTAACTTTAAAAAATCCAAGTGAACTTGATTTTAGAGATTCTTTTTTTGACAATTATGAAAATAAAGAAAATAATTTAATCAAAAATCAATCAATAAAAGAAAGTATACCTAAAAACCATACTTTAGTTTTTGGGACAATTAGAGAAAATATATTTGAACAATTAGATAATCCTAAAGATACTTATTCCATAAATGTAGAGAAATTAGAAAAGGAATTTGAAATAAATAAAAAAACAAATAAACCTGAATTTAAATCTTACAAACTTAATAATAAAAAATATAAAATAGACCATAAAAGATTATTATTAACACAAAATTTAATAAAGAACTTTGGAAATATCATAGAAGGTCCTTATTTTTTCATAGGTGTACTTCAAAAAAAAGAATGGAAAGATAAAAAAACAAAAAAAACAATTACAAATTACAAGATGGTTAGAATGTTTGTTCATCCTATATATTCAGAGAATCAAAAAATATCTTTTATAGAGAGTAACTATGAAAGAAATTATGCAAGACAGTTATTTGATAATAATATACCATTTATTAAACCTATGAGTGATACTGATTTTTCAAAAGTACATAGTAGGTTTGTTAATTATGAAACAAATGAAAGAGATAAGGATAATAATAAAATTTGGAAAAGAGCTTATTTAAAATATAGACCTGATTTTATAGAATTTTATGAAAATCACATAAAAATAACAGAAGTTTCTGGTTATGAAGATGAACAGTATATAAAATTAATGAATAGAAAAATAGAACATTATCAGAGGGAAGGAGAAAAAAGTAATGGACTTTATCAAGCAAATGAAGTTAAAGGAAAGTAAGAAATAACTTTAATCACAAGAAGTAAGATAAATTAATAATATTTAAATTATTTTATTGATTTATCTTTATTTACTTTTTGAGTTATTAAAATATTATTTTCATCTACTTTTTTTTCTATATTAATACTCTGCTTAAAAGAACTATCATAATATAAATCAATTTTTTCATTCTGATTTATTAATAAACTTTTATTTTCAATTACTTTTTTATCAATATTGTTATGTTCTTTAGAGTTAATATTATAAAAAGTATCTAATTGTTTATTTGATTCAAATAATATTTGATGATTAATATCTATTTTCTTATCTATTTCAATGTTTTTTTCATATAATTTATTATAACTTTTATTAAAATCATCAGTAATTAAGCCCTCTTTGAATCCATAGAATCCAAGAACTAATCCAAGTAATGTAAGAATAAATTGCCATCTATTAACTATTGTAGTATATTTAGTATCTAATTTATTATTCAGAATCTCATATTTTTGATATAGTAATAAAAAATCACTACTTTTATTTTGATATTCATTAAGATAAAACTGTTTATCATTTATATCTGTGAAGTTACTACATATATACTTAAAATATTTCAATTCTATTTGAACTTTATGAATTCTTTCTTGTTGATTTGTAAGTAATTCTACTGCCTTTGAAATTGAAAAACCACCTATTATTTTTTGATTACTTGACCAAATAGTACTGGGAGACTGTATCATTAAAGTATTATAACGTATATTAAACTTTAAAATATATTGTTTTGCATAATATTTAATTATTTGATTAGTGTTAGAATAACTACTTGTTTTCCAAGCCTTAAGTACAGCATCTTCTTCTTCATCATGAGATACATGCTTATGAAAAAATCTTTTAATCAAGTCATAAACTTGTATATGAAGAATCTCTAATATATTTTCTACATTAATATCATATTTGTATCTTAAAATACCACATTTTTCAGAATTTACATAATGTAGAGTATAAGACTCTTCTTGTAGGGTAATTAGAAAATTCTTATTTTTTAATAATGTAACCTTTAAGTAGTTAGATTCATTTTCAACTTCATCAGAAATATTTTTTCTTTCATAATGATTTGTATTTTTTGTAAAAAAATTAGTAAATTCTATTGAATTAATTAAGGGTATACAATAAGAAATATATACCATTAACTATTTATTTTATGCAGTGTGTGTTTTAGAGTAGTTCATTGTTAAAAGAGAATTTAAAGTATCAAGAATAAAAACAAATGGATTTTTACTACTTTTTTCCACCATAGACTCCATCATTTTAGTAGTTGATTTTGTAATTGCCCAACTATTTTTTTTAGATACTTCTTGACCTCTTTTAATGTAACCTGCTAACTCCAAAGACTTAACATTTTCAGGTCCAATTGTTTTTATTAAGCTGTCTAAAGTGCCTTTTTTAGTATTATAAATATGGTTAATTGATTTTTCTATTGTCATGTTAACTCCTTTATTACTTTTATGTTTGCGATTATAACAAAAATCACATAAATATATCTAAATACTTAATATTATATATAAATATTTGTACTTTTAAAGAATTTTATATTGTTATCTTGCTATTTTTAAATTGATTTAATAATAGCAAGATAACAGTTAAATCTAACTAAAAATTTAATTTTAACTACTCTTTTCATTAAGGATAAATCTAATATTCAATCAAATCTATAGCATTTTTTAAAACATCTAAATCAATTTTATTAAGATTATAAATTGAAAATGAAATATTAGTATTGCTATGACCTAAGACACTTTTTATAGTATTCTCTTGTATTAGATTTTTTTGTTGTAATTCATACAATTTTTGTGCAAAATTCTTCCTTGTTGAATGGAATGTCTTATTTTTATCTTTTACAAATAATCTTACACTTTTAGCAATTTGTTTAGTTTTTTGATTTACATTTCCATCTTCTGAAAATATAAATGTATTTTCAGAATTATCATATCTTGTCTTTATAATTTCTAATATTTGATTATGAATTGGTATTATTCTTATTCCTGATTTAGTTTTAGATTTTGTTATATTAATAATATTATGTTCAAAATTTATATTACTTTTTTTTAACTCAACTATTTCTGATATTCTCATTCCTGTGTACATTCCCATTTTCATGTAATCAACAATATCATTATCTTTTGCTGTATTTCTTCTTGTTAATACTTGTAAGTCCACAATATCAAAAGGAAGTTTTGTATTTGTTTTTTCTTTTAATACAAGAAATGAAACTGGATTTTCAACTATATAACTTCTATATTCAAAATATTTAAAAAGATTACCAAAAAATGCAAACATTGTATTTATATATTTATTGCTCAATTTTGGATATTCTGTATCTTTAATATCATCTAATACATCATTGATATTTTTATTTTTAGTCATTAAAAATATTTTTTGAGGTAATTGCCTAATAGCATGCTGAATTTCTTTAAAGAAACTGTTGTTAAAAGAATGTATTAATTTTTCCTCACCACTATAGAATAGAAGATATTTATAAAAAGTTTTATAGCTCTTTATACTTGCTTCACTAAGATTCTCATCTTTTTTATATTTTAAAAATTCATCAAAAGCATCTTTTAGGGATATAGTAATTATACTTTCATTATTAAAATTCATCTCTTTAATATTGCCTTTTTCCTTTTCTCTAATTAACATTTGCAATATTTTTTTTTCAATTTTTGCTATGACTGCAGGGTCTTCATCTTTATCAATTGAACTTGTAATACGCATATAATGCATTCTACTTTCTACAGTACCTAAATTTTGAAAGTTTTGAGCTTCTTCTTCTCCTTTACAAATTTTTTCTCTTTCTGTCCTAATTATCATGTCTAAATTAAAACAATTTTTAAATTCATTCAATTTTTTTAACCTTTCTATTAATTTAATTTTTAATATATTTGCTGTGTAGAGATTTTTTGTTTTTAAGCTGTATTTGTATGTTCTATTTTTATATCTAAAACTAAAATAGTAATTATTATTTATTGTAATTAAGTATTTTTTATTATACTCTAAATAGTCACTTTTTTTTCTTTCTTGTTTCAAAAATGTTTCAAAAATACTAAATTTATTGGTTAAAAGTTGTAAGAAGTCTTTAAATAAAGGGTTTGTAGAATCATGGCAGAGAAGAAGGGATTCGAACCCTCGTTAGCTTTCACTAAACTTCGCTTCCAACGAAGCACCTTCGGCCACTCAGACACTTCTCTACTTTAGGAGGTTTATTATAACTAAAGATAGTTAA
>Ga0193962_1000799_pt1 | contig 14727 bp, 11 predicted proteins | sample FB_5_MG_FD_140335 | JGI IMG/M metagenome (GOLD analysis project Ga0193962, IMG submission 140335) | Microbial mat bacterial communities from the Broadkill River, Lewes, Delaware, United States - FB_5_MG | ecosystem: Environmental > Aquatic > Freshwater > River > Microbial mats | place: USA...
GCTCGTATGCGTTTACAGGGGATTGCTGATCTTTTCTTGTGCCATGATCGTGAAATCCACACTCGTATTGATGACTCCATCGTACAGGTGGTCGCCGACCAGCCGATGATGTTGCGCCGCTCGCGTGGTTATGTGCCGCAACCGATTGAGTTGCCCGCTCAGTTCCCTGCACCTGCTGTAGCCACTCTTGCCGTTGGCGGTGAACAGAAGAACACTCTTTGTCTTTTACATGGGCGACAGGCAATTATGAGTGAGCATATTGGTGATTTAGGTGATCCCCTCGCTTTTAAGGCGTTGTGCCGTAGCCGCCATCATCTGCAAGCCTTGCTCCGCGTCGAGCCGCAGCAAATCGGCTACGATCTCCATCCAGCCTATAGCAGTAGCCGTTATGCACGTAAACAACATCAGCGTAGCGTAGCCGTTCAACACCACCATGCTCATTTGGCCAGTTGTATGGTTGATAACGGTCTAAGTGCTCCATGTATCGGCGTTATCTTTGATGGTATTGGTTATGGGGACGACGGTCATATGTGGGGCGGTGAATTTTTGCTTGGCGACCTCCGTGGCTTCGAACGCCTTGGTCATCTCGATTATGTTGCTATGCCGGGTGGAGATGCGGCAACCCGTGAACCGTACCGGATGGCCGTAAGTTATTTACGGTATACTTTTGGTGCAGATCTGCCTGATATTCAGCTACTGCGTCAGCTTCCTGCTGAAATGTTGACATTGATGTTGCAAATGATTGATAAAAAACTTAATGCTCCGTTGACTTCAAGTTGTGGCCGTCTTTTCGATGCTGTTGCAGCATTATTACTGGTGCGTCAACAGGTGAGTTATGAAGGGCAGGCAGCTGTTGAACTTGAGCAACTCATCGAACCACAGCCACCTAATTGCCGCGAAATAGATTTTTACCCTATTGCGATGGTTGATGGCGCGGAAGGCAGCCCCTTTGTTTGTGACGTACGTCCAATGGTTCGCGCCATCGTTGGGGATATTCAAGCGGGAGTTTTGACTGCGACGATCAGTCGACGGTTTCATATCTCTATCGCTAAGTTGATTGTTTCTGGGGCGTGTCACATCCGCTGTCAATACCACGTTAATTCCGTAGCTTTGTCGGGCGGGGTGTTTCAAAATCGTTATTTAACCGAGATCACGTTGCGGTTGCTCCAGCGTGAGAATTTTGATGTCTATAGCCATCATTGTGTTCCCCCAAACGACGGTGGTTTGGCATTAGGTCAAGCGGTGATCGCTAGCAGCCTATAGTTTCCTGCGGTTTGCATAAATTATTAAGCTGTTTCAAGTTCAACAAGGCGTAACTCTGTTCCTTGTTCAGGTTTGATAAAGAAACCACCGCATTCAGCGCAGGCTAAACTGACAGAATTCATCTCCCGTTGTCCCTCACAGTCAGGACACCAGCCGAGCGCGGCAATCGAGTTGATTTTCAATTCAGAGCCTTCAAGTATCGTTCCTAGGGTACAACTATCGTAGCAAAATGCTACCGCCTCAGCGACAACACCGCTGAGTGCTCCAATTTCAACGGTGATACTAGAGATCTGCTGTGCATCGTGAGCAAGCGCTTGAGATTGTGCGAGGCTAACCAGTTCTTGAGTGATGGCAAGTTCATGCATTGATCCACCTTTTATTTAATAATATTCTTAATATTGATTTTTGTTGATTATTGACAATATATCATTTAGACGGTAAGACTGTATACGATTGGAATTATAATCTAAATTTGTTTTTAGATTATTTTTTAAAGTCTTATTTGAGAGCATTGATTTAAAGGAGAAGTGTCTATGGCAAAGATCATCATCGACCCGCTAACCCGTGTTGAAGGTCATTTACGGATTGATACCCGAGTTGAAGATGGAAAAGTGGTCGATAGTTGGTGCAAAGGTGAGATGTTTCGCGGGTTTGAAACACTTCTACTTGGTCGTGATCCTTTCGATGCTCCTGTCATTACCCAACGTATTTGTGGTGTCTGTCCTGTTAGTCATGCGGTTGCCTCAAGTCTTTGTTTGGAAGATGCCCTAGGCATTGTAGTTCCAGACAATGGTAAGATGATGCGAAACTTGGTTCTTGGCGCCAATTATCTACAAAGTCATATCCTCCATTTTTACCAATTATCCGCTCTTGATTTTATTAATGTTGAAGATATTCTCGCTTACTCTGGTAGTGATGCCAAGCTGCTCGAAGTCCAAGAGTGGGCAAAGCAAGAGCTGAATAGTAATCGAGTTCTGCCTGTTGCCCCCTTTTTACCTAAATTAAAAGGGGACTATCCTAAAGATAAAAAATGGAATCTTAATGCGTTAGGTCACTACCTTGAGGCGCTTGATATGCGTCAAGAGGCGCATAGTATGGCCGCATTGTTTGGCGGTAAAATGCCACATACGGCGAGTTTACTCCCCGGTGGTGTTACGACAGGTGTGGACGCGGCAACGGTTGAAAACTTTCGCAGTCGCTTAAAGCGAATTAAGCGTTTTATTGAAAAAGTGTATTTGCCAGATATCTTAGATGTAGCACGTCTTTATCCATCTTATGCAAATATTGGCAAAGGAGTTTCCCGCTTTTTGAGTTATGGCGTTTTTCAAGAAGGCAGTGGAACGTGGTTGCCGGGTGGTGTCCTTAAGGATGGTGTTTTAAGTCCTTTAAATACCGATTTAATTGGTGAGGATGTCAGCAAATCTTACTATCACGCCTCGTCAAGTGATCATCCCTCTTCAAGTCGAACGGATGTACACGTCCATAAAGAGGGGGCTTATACATGGATTAAAGCCCCTCGCTACAATGGTGAATCCTATGAGGTTGGGCCGTTGGCTCGCTTGCTGGTTGCAAGTGCAGCAGGAGATAGCGAAGTGACTGCAGCGGTTGGCGGTTTATTAGCCCAATCAGGATTAAAGACGTCGCAATTAAATAGTGCACTAGGTCGTCATGCTGCTCGTGCACTGGAAGCACTGTTGGTGGCACAACGGATGGAACGTTGGCTCGACGCACTTCAACCTGGTCAGCCAACGGTGGGTGAATATCTAGGTAATAAAGATCGCAAAGGTGAGGGGCTTACTGAAGCGCCGCGTGGTGCGTTGGGCCATTGGATCTCAATCGAAAAAGGGAAAATTGGTGGTTATCAGAATGTGGTTCCGAGTACATGGAACTTTTCTCCACGAGACGCCAATGGGGCGTTCGGACCCGTGGAGCATTCGCTGATTGGTACACCTGTTGATGTTGCGTATCAAGGTCTTGAGGTTGCACGGGTGGTTAGATCGTTTGATCCCTGTATTGCGTGCGCGATTCATTAATTAATTTGACCACTGTTGACCAAGGAGACCTTGGATGAAACCTATATCTCGTAGAACCTTTCTTAAAGATGCTGGATTAATTGTCGCTGGAATGGGGCTTGCCCCAACGTTGGTTCCTCAAATCGCTCAAGGATTAGAGGAGATGTCGACGGGTCGAGCACCTATTGTGTGGCTTCAAGGGCAGTCCTGCTCTGGCTGCTCTGTGAGTTTTCTTAACAGTAGTAATCCCGGGCCAGCAGATTTGTTGACCCGCTATCTGTCGCTTTATTTTCATCAAACATTAAGCGCTGCAACAGGCATCAGTGCCAATGATGCATTGGCTACGGCGATTGATAAGGGCGGATACATCCTTGTTGTCGAAGGAGCGATTCCCCTTGGGATTCCTGAAGCTTGCATGATTAACAACGAGAGTTTTTACGACCTTTTTAAACGTGCAGCAAGTAAAGCGAGTGCGGTCGTCTCCGTTGGTGCCTGTGCGAGCTTCGGTGGCATACCTGCCGCGCCACCAAATGTGACTGGTGCGACCTCGGTGCAAGGTGCGTTGGCAAAAGCGGGTATGAACACTCCTGTGATCAACCTTCCTGGCTGTCCGACCCATCCTGATTGGACCGTAGGGAATTTAGTTCATGTGCTAAAGGTTGGAATTCCCGAGTTAGACCAGCATGCGCGACCTAAGCGAACCTATGGCCGATTGCTTCATGATCAATGTCAATATTTTGCTCAATACCAAGCGAAAGAGTTCGCACAGCATCCAGGTGAACAAGGGTGTCAGTTCAAGATGGGATGTCAAGGCGTTGTTACACATAGTGACTGTTCTTTGCGCGGTTGGAACGGAGGTGTTAATTGGTGTGTTCGTTCTCGCTCTGTGTGTGTTGGTTGCGCCCGTCCTGAATTTGCTGGCGATCGTGATTTTCCATTTTATCGATTCAATGATGACGGCCATAGTGCGTAATAGGGGGAAACTAAGATGTTTCAATTGAAGACGATCCGAACAAAAGTTAGTTTTTTTGTCGCCCTCTGCTTATGCATTGTGTTTAGTGCAACAGCTTGGATCAATGGCAGTACGAGCGTTCGGAGTTTAGAGAAGATCTCTACTCAGGCCATTGATGCGCTACATAAGGCCGGTAAGGATAATGCCATAAATACTTTTGCCAGCCTTGAAACAGGTACCGTCGGTTCATTGGAACGGGGTGAGATGCTTGTTTTTAGTGAGTTATTGACAAGTATGGGGCAGATGAATGGGGTTTTAGAGATTGGATTAACCGACCCCACAGGGAAGATTACGTATAGTAGTAATGCTGCAAATATCGATACGGCAATGGATCGTCAACTCTTTTCAACCATTGTCGCAAATGGTTCTCGGCTCTCAGAGCAGGAGGTTGGTGAAACAATTATTTTGGCCAAGCCACATTTGATGGAATCGGACTGTTTGCGTTGTCACACAAAAGCAAAGCGCGATGAACTCTCTGGGGTATTGTTTGTTCATTATGACTTGTCGGCTGAGTACGCACTGAAAAATCAGATGTTATCGATTGCCGATCAAAGTACTCGGTCTAGTGTTAAAATCAACATTATTACGGGGGTTATCGGTTTACTTTTGGCTGTGCTGAGTTTGTACTTAATGCTTGGATCGCTGGTGCAGAAACCTCTTGAAAAAGTTCGGGTACTTATTGAAAAAATTAGCTTAGGACATCAGACCGAACCTCTCAATCTTACCCAGCAAGATGAAATTGGTGAAACCGCTCGCAGTATGGATCAGTTGGCGCACAGCCTTGAAGTAGAGGTTGTTGAAACGATCGAGCAGTTGTCGCAAGGAAATCTCAGCGTAACTGTCGCCCCACGAGATAATGATGATGTGGTGTTGACGGCTTTAAATAAGTTATGTACAGACATGAATGGCGTAATCTGTGAAATCGATTCAGCCGCAGGGCAGATTTCAAATGGTGCAGATCAGGTCAGCGACACCAGCCAAAGCTTATCACAAGGAGCAACCGAACAAGCTGCTGCGATGGAGCAGATCTCCGCTTCAATGAATGAACTAAGTGGTCAAACAGGTGCCAATGCAGATAATGCTAAGGCCGCAAATGCCTTGACTGAAACAACAAAAAGTCAAGCTGTTTCGGGGCAAAGTCAGATGCAAGAGATGGTGCAGTCGATGGTCGCCATTAATCAATCGAGTCAAAATATTTCTAAAATTATCAAGACTATTGAAGAGATTGCCTTTCAAACAAACCTCTTGGCGCTTAATGCTGCGGTTGAGGCGGCTCGTGCAGGACAACATGGTAAGGGTTTTGCCGTTGTTGCTGAAGAGGTGAGGAATTTAGCCGCGCGCAGTGCAAAAGCTGCTCAGGAAACAGCGCGAATTATTGAGGATTCTGTGAGTAAAGTCGAGGATGGTGCTCAGTGTGCCAATGATACGGCGGTATCGTTGGAAAATATCGTCAATGGCATTGCGAAAATTACGGACCTTGTTTCGGAGATTACGGTTTCATCAACCGAACAAGCTGAGGGGATTGCTCAGATCAGCACGGGCTTGTCGCAAATGGATAAGGTTACCCAGCAGAATACCGCAACGTCTGAAGAGAGCGCTGCTTCGGCGGAGCAGTTGGCGGCTCATGCCACCCATTTACGCCAATTGATGGAGCGGTTCCAAACCAGTTCAACGAACTCATCAAGGTTATTGCCACCATCGTAGTTGACAACGAATTATAGTAGAGTTAAAAAGCCGCCCAGCATTATTGATTGGGCGGCTTTTTTAGTGTGATCGCTTTGGGTTGAACCCTGTTGGTAGCAGTGGGGTAAATGTGTTAATTTGTACGATGATTAGCTGCCATATGTGGTGTGCAGCGTGACATAGAAAGAATCAAATGGCCAAGTTTGTTTTAAAATCAGAGTACGAGCCTGCTGGCGATCAGCCGACGGCGATTGCCGAATTGGTTGAAGGGGTGAACGATAATGCCCGACATCAAGTATTGCTCGGAGTAACGGGCAGCGGTAAAACCTTTACCATGGCCAATGTTATTGAACAAACTCAGCGCCCGGCACTGATACTGGCTCACAATAAAACTCTCGCTGCGCAATTATACGGTGAGTTTCGCGAGCTGTTTCCGAATAATGCCGTTGAGTATTTTGTCTCCTATTACGATTACTATCAACCTGAAGCGTATGTTTCCAGTACCGACACCTTTATCGATAAAGATTCCTCCATTAATGAAGAGATCGATAAACTACGCCATAGTGCCACACGTAGCCTGTTAACGCGTCGCGATGTGATTATTGTCGCCTCGGTGTCGTGTATCTATGGTCTCGGTTCACCCGAAGCCTATTTTGGTATGCTGGTTAACTTAGAGGTGGGGATGGAGCTTGATCGCAACGCCCTGTTGCAGAAGTTGGTTGATATCCAATATCAGCGTAATGATACTGATTTCCATCGCGGCACCTTTCGCGTGCGCGGCGATAGTGTCGAGATCTTTCCCGCTTATGAAGAAGATCTAGCCTTGCGGATCGAGTTCTTTGGTGATGAGATTGATGCTATGAGCGAAATTGATCCTTTACGTGGCGTAGTGATCGATAAAGTGTCAAAAACCAGTATTTTCCCCGCTAGTCACTATGTGGCCACCAAGCAAACCTTAAAAGATGCGATCAAAAAGATTCAGGACGAGTTGCAGCAGCGCATCACCTACTTTCGCGAGCGTAATCAATTGGTGGAAGCACAGCGCATCGAGCAGCGCACCATGTTCGATATCGAGGTGATGGAGGAGATGGGCTATTGCCAAGGGATTGAAAACTATTCGCGCTATATGGATGGCCGCGATGTGGGTGAAGCGCCAGCGACTCTGTTCGATTATTTTCCCGATGATTCCTTGCTGTTTATCGATGAAAGTCATGTCAGTGTGTCGCAGGTGGGGGCGATGTATCGCGGTGACCGCTCGCGTAAAGAGAATTTGGTCGGTTACGGCTTTCGTCTGCCATCAGCACTGGATAATCGGCCGCTGAAATTTGAAGAGTTTGAGGGGAAAGATTTGCAAACGGTCTATGTTTCGGCTACTCCAGCGGACTATGAGCTTGAAAAAGCACAAGGTGTGGTGGTGGAACAGATTGTACGGCCAACGGGCTTGCTTGATCCACCGATTGAGGTGCGACCAGCCACGCAGCAGGTGGATGATCTTGTTCATGAAATTCGCGCTACCGTTGAGATGGGAGCAAGGATTTTGGTGACCACCATGACCAAGCGGATGGCGGAAGATTTGACCACTTATCTGCAAGAGTTAGGTATTCGTGTTCGTTATCTTCATTCGGATATCGATACCGTGGAGCGCATGGAGATCATTCGTAATTTACGTCAAGGAGAGTTCGATGTGTTGATCGGTATCAACTTACTGCGCGAAGGGTTGGATATCCCTGAGGTGGCGTTGGTGGCCATTTTGGATGCCGATAAAGAGGGCTTTTTGCGTAGCGCCCGCGCCTTGATTCAGAGTTGCGGTCGTGCGGCGCGTAATGTCAAAGGTCGAGTGATTATGTATGCCGATCGGGTGACGAAATCGATGAAGGCATGTATCGATGAAACGGAGCGCCGCCGTGAGCATCAACAAACTTACAATGAAGAACATGGCATCACGCCGCGCTCAGTATCGAAATCGATGCGCACCATTCTTGAAGATCTCAAGGGTGATAGCGGTGAGCTGTTGCAGGTGGCCGAAGAGTTGGCGGCATGGAAAAACCCAGCCCAGTTGCGTAAAGAGATTAAAGAGGTGCGCAAGCAGATGTTGGCGGCAGCCTCCGAGCTTAACTTTGAACGGGCGGCGGAGTTGCGCGATCAGTTATTGCGCCTGGAAAAGCAAGAGTTGGGTTTGACGGATTAATGTGGAGTTGTTTCACAGGGTGATGGTTTTGTGAGCGGATCAGGTGGGTGGCGTGAACCTTTAGCCCCCGATTGCGTCCAACGTTGCCACTTACTTCCCGCACTCAGGGACTAAAGGCACACAGCGCTGGCGGTGTGCAGTTATCTTGAAATTTATAATCATGATATTTATAAGGAGTAATTAGCATGGCAAAATATGGCTTTATCGGAACGGGATTAATGGGCAACGCCATGGCGTTAAATCTACTCAACGCCGGACATGAACTGACTGTTTTTAATCGCGATGCCAGTAAGTGTAAAAATCTCGTTGAAGCGGGGGCGAAGCAAGTCGGAACGTCCCTCGAAGTGGTTGCCGCCGCAGATATCACCTTTTGTATGGTTTCTGACCCGCAAGCGGCGTTGTCGGTGTGTTTTTCTCCGCACGGTGTCATTCAAGGAATTAGTCAAGGTAAGAGCTATGTCGATATGTCGACGGTTGACCCACAAACGGCTGAAAAGATCGGTGTTTCGGTACAGGCACGAGGTGGTTTGTATCTTGAAGCGCCCGTTTCGGGATCGTTGCAACCCGCTAAAGATGGTCAATTGGTGATTATGGCTGCTGGTGATCAGGCGTTGTGGAACAAGGTGCAACCGGCCTTTGAGGTTATGGGCAAGAAAAGTGTCTTTCTTGGCGAAATTGGTGCCGCAGCAAGTATGAAGATTGCCGTCAACATGATGATGGGCAGCATGATGTCGGTGTTCGGTGAAGCGATGAGCCTTGTTGATGCCTGTGACCTTAAGGGGGAGGATTTCCTCGACATTGTTAGTGAGGGCGCGTTGGCGTGTCCAATGTATGCGGGTAAGGGGGCTGCTTTGTTGGCTGAAAATTACAGTGCTAATTTCCCCCTTAAGCACTTACAAAAAGACCTGCGTTTAGCCATTCAAATTGGTGACGACAAGCAGGTTGCTCTGCCATCAGTGGCGACTGCGAATGAGGTGTTTAAGCGCGCTTGTCAGCAGGGTTTGGCTGATGAAGATATGTGTGCTGTGGCAAAAACGGTTAAATAAATGTAAAAAATCGTTCGTTCTCATCAATTCCTAACGTTTGAGGCGTTTAAGTATCTTGAAAGGATGGATAATCGATGAATAAAACAATACTGATTGTTGAGGATGAAGAGGATATTCTGGCGTTGGTTCATTACAACCTAAGTCGTGAGGGGTATCAGGTTGTCACTGCAACGAGCGGCGAAGAGGGTGTTCGTGTAGCTCAAGATACTCAGCCTGATTTAGTAATATTAGATCTCATGTTACCGGCGATGAATGGTCTTGAAGTGTGTCAGACGTTGAAGGACGATAGCGTGCTACGCGACATTCCTGTTATCATGTTAACGGCCAAAGGTGAGGAGTCTGATATCGTTGCCGGCCTTGAGATTGGTGCGGCCGATTATGTAACCAAACCCTTTAGCACTAAGGTGTTGCTCGCTAGGGTGGCTGCCGTTTTGCGGCGTTATTCCGATCAAGAACCCGACGTTGAAATTAACAGTGAAGCGGTGATTGAAAGTCACGGTTTAGTAATTCATCCGGGCCGTAACGAGGTTTTGGTTGAGGGTCGAACCGTCGAACTCACTTACACCGAATTTCGTGTTCTCCATTTTCTTGCTAGCCGTCCAGGCTGGGTGTTTACCCGTTATCAAATTGTTAATGCTGTGCGTGGTGAAGATTATTCAGTTACTGATCGTGCAGTGGATGTGCAAATTGTTGGTCTGCGGCGTAAGTTGGGCAAAAATGGTCATTGCATCGAAACGGTGCGTGGTGTTGGTTACCGCTTCAAGGATTAATTGTGATGAAAAATAATCGTTCTCGCCGGCTATTGTGGCAGATCTATCCTGTTTTTTTTCTCGTGACAGTGATCGCGATTGTCGCTGTTTCATGGTACTTCTCCTCAGCATTGAAAGAGTTTCATCGTCATGATCGGGTTGAGTCTTTACGTGCTCGTGCCCAGTTGGTTGCTCTTCAGGCGCAAAAGCCTATTTTGGGTCAATCATGGCAAGATCTTAATCAGCTCTGTCGTGAAGCGGGAGTGCGAATTTCGACACGTATTACGATCTTATTGCCAAGCGGTAAAGTGGTTGGTGATACTCGTGAAGAGCCTGCGCGGATGGAGAACCACGCAGCGCGTCCAGAGGTGGTCAAGGCGTTAAATGGTCAAATTGGAACATCAATCCGTTTTAGCCGTACGTTACAAAAAAAGATGATGTATCTTGCTGTGCCAGTAGTGAGCGAAGGTGCAGTGGTTGGTGTGGTGCGCACGGCCATGTCGATTGATGCTGTCGAAGCACGAATCGGTGTGCTGCGTGAACGTGTTGTTGTTGGCGGCCTAATTGCTATCCTTCTTGTCGCTTTATTGAGTTTGGTTATCTCTCGGCGCATTAGTCGTCCTCTTGAGCAAATTAAACAGGAGGCCGAGCGTTATGCGCAGGGAGATTTTGAGCACCGTTTGCGGGTTAGTGGTTCAAGTGAAATTGTCGCCTTGGCTCAGGCCCTCAACGAGATGGCAGTTCAGCTTAATGATCGCATTACCACCATCGATAAACAGCGTAATGAGCAAGATTCTGTTCTGAGTAGTATGGTCGAGGGGGTTATCGCCATTGATTCTAGTCAAAATGTGTTGCGTATTAATCCTGCTGCTGCGCGCTTACTTGATGTCAGTGTTGATGGTGTGGTGGGGCTAAGCGTACAGGAGGTGGTGCGTAAGGCCGATCTGCTCGATTTCATCACCGATACTATGGATAGTGAAATAGCCTTAGAGCAGGATATGGTGTTGTTCTCAGGCGATTCTGAAATATGTATTCAAGCACACGGGACAATGCTGCGCGGCGGTAATGACGAAAGTATTGGTGCGTTGGTGGTGTTCAATGATCTGACCCGTATGCGTCGCCTTGAAACCATGCGGCGTGACTTTGTTGCTAATGTTTCGCATGAGCTAAAAACGCCCATCACGGCGATCAAGGGTTTTGTCGAAACATTACTTGATGGTGCGTTAGATGATCGACAAGATTCGGAAGATTTTTTACATATTATTGAACGTCAGGTCGAACGTCTGAGTATTATCATTGAAGACTTAATGAGCCTTTCACGGATCGAGCAAGGTGAAGAGAAGCAGAACTTTGAACTTGAACCAGGTAATCTTGTTGCCATTGTTGACGAAGCTATCAACGATTGCACCATGTTAGCCACGCAGATGGGGATCACCATCGAATCGGCACAGGGTGAGGCCGTTTTAGTTGCTTTCAATGGGGCATTACTTGAGCAGGCGTTGACGAATCTTATTGATAATGCCATCAAGTATAGTGCTGAAGGAACGTCGGTTTTAGTCAGTTGTATTAAGCGTGATGGTATGGCTGAAGTGCGGGTTGTCGATCAGGGCTGTGGGATAGAGCCCGAACACTTGCCGCGACTGTTTGAGCGTTTTTATCGGGTAGATAAGGCGCGTAGTCGTAAGGCTGGTGGCAGTGGTCTCGGGCTAGCCATTGTGAAACATATTGTTCAAATTCATCATGGTGATGTACATGTGGAAAGTGTTTATGGTCAGGGCAGTCAGTTTGTTATCCGCCTGCCCTTAGCATAGCCACGTGTTACTCTGTCGTTACTGTTTGTTCTCCGAGGTCGAGTAAGCTGAACAGCATGGTTGTTTGTGGCATTGCCACCCCTTGCTGTTTGGCATGTTGTAATGGTATGGCATAGATTGAATTAAGCTCTAAGGCGCGCTGTTGTTGTCGGTCAATCATCATACTGGGACGGTAGTCGCCCATCCCTTCGGTGAGATCAATAAGGTGAGCGGCAAAGTCCGTTGCTGCAATGTCTGTACTTAGGCCCTGCGCGTTGGCTCCTTGAACCACCTCGTTCATCAAGGTTTGAACAAGCTCTCGACTCGGCGGGTGATTGAGCAGCTGGTCCGTGGTGCATTGGGTCAATGCACACAAGCCATTAAAAGGGATGTTCCAGACTAGCTTTTCCCAGCGTGCTTTCTTTAAGTCTGCCACCGCTTCGCACGGAACGCACGCTTGTTGAAACATTTCAGCCAGTGCTTGCGCGCGTGCGGACAGACCCCCAGAAAATTCACCCAGTCTAATTTTCCCCTGCCCTAAATGGTGAACTGTTCCTGGCTTACCACGGTTCGAACACAGAAATGCAACGCCACCTAAAATACGCTGTGCGCCAAATAGACGTGCAAGTTGTTCCTCATTACCAAGGCCGTTTTGGAGCGTTAAAATCGCGGTATCTTCATGTAGGAGTGGACGAATGAGTGCGTCCATGTCGTGGTTGTCAAATGTTTTTAGGCCGATAATCACCATGTCAACTTTAGGCATATCGTTTGAGTCGTTATAACCATTGACTTTGTCGAGATGAAAATCACCACTGATTGAGATGACCGACAGTCCATCCTCTTGGATAGCATCAAGGTCGCGGCGTAACAGGAAGTGAACCTCCTCGCCTGCGCGTTGTAACATGGCGCCATAGTATAGACCTAAGGCCCCTGATCCAATAATTGCTATAGACATAGTAACTCCTTTGCCCTTTTTTTTGGAATAGCTTAGTTGAAACGACCGGATATCTGTAGACCAGTGGTTTTGTCATCAATTAATAGAGAAAAATTGTATTGCTCAATGAGGCGTGATACGGCTGATTGCTGTAAGTCGCGATTGTACTTATGGACGCTGTTCATAGCGTTGTGGATGTTGCCACCGTACCAACCCGCTTCAAAAAACAATAAAATCCCGCCAAGAACGTGGTTGCCTGTTTTAATCGATTGAATTCCGCCACCCAAAAAGGCTGCATTGAGTAGCAGTGACATGCCTGCTTCACGATAGCGCCCTGCATACAATTGGCCACTGCCAGGAATTATTGCAGAGAGTCCTCCTGCAAGGCGCGGTGATTTGAGTGGCAATTGGTTGAGTAGCTGAAGCTCACCATTAAGTTGTGAATATTGCGTGTCAGGGGTTTCGTTATTAATAAACTGATCGTAGTTACCGTTTGAAGCCAGCGACCACAGACGTAAATCGGCTCGGTGCTGGGCAAGTGCAGCTGGTGATGTTTGTAATGCGTTTTGGCTTAGGCGGTCAAGGGTGCGATTGAAATTGTGTTGTTTGTACGGAATCTCTGCATACAGAATGGCTGCATAATCGCTCTCTTGGCTGTTCGGGTAGCGCTGTATAAGTTTGCTAAGCGCCTCTTCGCCCTTGCTCCATTGTTCACCATGTAAAAAACAGCGAGCCATATTGAGTGTAGCATGAGCGGCAGCAGGGTGATTAGGGTGATAATGAAGAAAGCGCTTATATTCAGTTACGGCACGGTAGTAGTCCTCTTCTGAATAGAGGGATTCAGCAAAACTTAATTGTGAAGGTTGGCTGGATTCGCTGTTAGCGCTACAGGCGGCAGTGGGGGCGAGAAGCAAGAAAAATGAAGATATTAGTAAGGCGAAAAGCACATTCAAGGTTGGTAACTCCTCAGCAAATTTTGTCAGGCTAACATAGCAGTAATCACGAATCCAGTATTAAATAGAAGGTTTTTGGCCGTTACCTTGACGTGGCAGAGCGGTTGTAGTACTCTGGAAGACTGTCGCAAAACAATGGCATTCGAGTGCCAGCTTAAAGTTTATTGCGGCGGTGTCATAACTTATGGGGTGTCTCATGTTGTTTAGTATTGGTGATAAAGCTGTCTACCCAGCTCAAGGCGTAGGAATTATAGAAGCAATCGAGACCAAAGAGTTTTCAGGCGAGAAGCACGATTTTTATGTCATGCGCATTTGCGATAGCGACATGATTATTATGGTGCCAACAGCTAATGTTGCTCAAGTGGGCTTACGTTGTTTGGTTGCCAAAGATGAAATTCAGGACGTTTACGATGTTTTAGAAGATACGGAAGCTCCCATCGGCAATATCTCTTCGTGGAGTCGTCGTCAACGAGATTATACTGAAAAAATTAAATCAGGTGATCTTCTCTGCGTTGCCGCAGTGTTACGTGAACTGTACATGATTAGCGTGGGTAAAGAGCTTTCTTACGGTGAAAAAAAAGTGATGGAACTCGCTCGTCGCTTAGTCATTAAAGAGATGGCGTTCGCTGAAGATGTTGAAGAAGACCAAGTGGGCCAACGGGTCGATAAGGTTTTTAATCGATAATAAGTTAGGTTTTTTCAAAGTAATGAGGGCCAGGTTATCGTAAACCTGGTCTTTTTTATTTTGAAAGGTTTTCCTCTTGAATGCACTGAGTGAAATGTTATGCGTGTCATTGTATTAATTCCAGCAGCAGGTCTAGGCCGCCGTATGGGTGGCGCTGTTAGTAAGCAATATCTCAGCCTTGATGATCGGCCTATCCTCACTCACACAGTGGCTGTCTTCGATAGCCATCCTCGTGTTGATCATATCTACATCATAGCCCCAGAAAATCAACGCCAATTCAGCCAACGTGATTGCATCGAACCGTACAATTTTACCAAGGTCCGTGGTATTGTTACTGGTGGAGATCAACGGCAAGATTCTGTGCGAAATGGACTGTTGGCCTGTGGTGCCAATGCGGAAGATATTGTCATTA
>Ga0193962_1000800_pt1 | contig 14704 bp, 10 predicted proteins | sample FB_5_MG_FD_140335 | JGI IMG/M metagenome (GOLD analysis project Ga0193962, IMG submission 140335) | Microbial mat bacterial communities from the Broadkill River, Lewes, Delaware, United States - FB_5_MG | ecosystem: Environmental > Aquatic > Freshwater > River > Microbial mats | place: USA...
CGTTTAACGATAAAAATTTGAGTCCTAATAAACAAATTAACCCAACAATACCATAGGTTCCCACAAGTGAATCCTTCATTATTGCTAAAATTTTATCTTTTGTATAGCCTCCACCAAAACCATCACAAACATCTGCAAATCCATCTTCATGAAATGCTCCGGTAATCCAAATTGTTGAAATAATACTCAATAATATTGAAATATTTTGAGGTAAAATATATGAAGAAGCCCAATATATTAACGCTCCAAAGCAACCAACAATTATCCCAATTAGTGATAGGTATTTAGCGCTTTTTTTAAGGATTTCACTCGAATGATCTACCCATTTTGGAGCAGGTATTCGACTAAAAAACATAAGGGCTGTAAAAAAAATACTGAGCTCTTTTTTTATCATAATTGTAAAATTAATTTACGCTATCTGTAACACCAGCGCTTTCAAAACTTGCCATTTGATTAATTAAAATTTCTGAAGATTGAATAATTGGATAGGCAATTGCAGCACCTGTTCCTTCTCCTAAGCGCATTTCTAAATGTAAAATTGCTGTTGCATTTAAAAATTCCAACATTTTTATATGACCTTGTTCATTAGAAACATGTGAATACAAACAATAATCTAATACATTTGGGTTGATTGCTTGAGCAACTAATAACGAAGAAGTAGCAATAAATCCATCAATAATTACTGTCATTTTTAACTCAGCAGCTTTTAACATTGCACCTGCCATCATTGCTATTTCAAACCCACCGAAGTTTTGTAAGTTCACAAATGGATCTTCACTAACTCCATGTAATTTCTGTACTTTAGTTAATATGTCAATTTTATTTAAAACACCTTCACTGTCAAGGCCGGCACCTTTACCAATACATTCTTCAATAGGCATTTTAATTATCGCACTCATTAATAATGATGCAGATGAAGTATTACCAATACCCATTTCACCAACAGAAATAATATTAGACCCATTTTTGTGTTTTTCCGCCACAATTTCACCAGAAATTCTCAATGCTTTTTCAACTTGTTCAGCAGTCATTGCAGGCTCTACAGAATAATCTTTGGTTCCTTTGGCAATTTTTACATTTATTAATTTATCATTTGGTTCAAAATCAAAATTAACACCACAATCAACAACACTTAAATCAAAATTATGCTGTTTACAAAAAACATTAATACCAGCACCACCTGCTAAAAAATTTAGGACCATTTGAGGTGTAACTTCTTGTGGGCAAGAACTTACTGCGTGGCTATTTACAATTCCGTGGTCGCCAGCAAAAACAAGCATAGTTGGCTTGTTAAGGGTAGGTTCTAAAGTGTCTTGAATTAAACACAGTTTTTTTGCGATTTTTTCAAGTGTTCCTAAGGAATGTAATGGCTTTGTTTTATGATCAATTTTATGATCAATTTGAACTTCAAATTCTTTGTTGGTAGGAGTTATGTTGTATGAATTCATAAGATATATTTTTCTTTATTTTAATTTTAGTGGCATTCCTGAAACAATAAAATAAGCTTCATCAGCTTTTTTAGCAATGGCTTGATTTACCCAACCTTGTAATTCTGTAAATTTTCTGGCAATATGATTTTGAGCATGCACTCCCATACCTATTTCATTAGAAATAATGATAATTTTACTGGAAAGTTGAGAAAGTTTTTCAATTTCTTTTTTAGCAAATTCTAAAGATTCTTCAACATTGTTTTCTGAATCTAAATACAAGTTAGTAAGCCATAAAGTAACACAGTCTATCACAACAACCGAATTTGGCGGAATTACCTTAGAAATTTCTCGTTCTTCTTCAATGGTAGTCCATCTTTCATCACGATCAGACTGATGTCTTTCTACTCGTTTTTTAAAATCTTCATCCCAGATTCTGGAGGTGGCTAAATAGTAGGGTTTATTGGATAAACTCTCTGCAATTTGTTGAGCGTAGGAACTTTTACCTGATCTTTCTCCTCCTGAAATATAATAAATCATTGAATAAAAAATTTCCGCAAAAGTAATATTTTCTTGAAATTAGGATACTATTAATTCTTAATTAATTATTTTTGCGGCTGATTATGGTTCTTATTTATATTTCATGTAAATAAGTGAAAAGGGAATTCGGTTAAACTCCGAAGCTGTTCCCGCAACTGTAAGCTTTGCCAATTTATTTGGTGATTGTTATTAAACTTTTAACCACTGTTGCTATAATTTTAAAACGGGAAGGTAAATAACAATACGCAAGCCAGGAGACCTGCCAGAATCTGTAATTAATTTAAACTTTCGGGTGAAAAGTTATTATGGTGAGATATGTATTAATTTTCGTTTTTTGTTTTTTTATAAGCAATTCTTTTGCCCAGGTTGATAGTGTTCAAAAATTGGATGTAATTAATTTACATTCTATTAAATTAAAAAAACATTCTAAAGGTTTTAAGGTAGTAACAATGTCAGATTCTGTTATTGTAAAAAACATAGAATCATTTTCAACATTATTACGATTTAACTCTCCAATTTATATCAAAGAATATGGTTCTGGTGGAACGAGTTCTGCAAGTTTTAGAGGAACAAGCGCCTCAAATACTGCTGTTGTTTGGAATGGAATTAATATTAATTCAGTGAATAATGGACAAACAGGATTCAATTCTTTAACAACTAGTTTATACGATAATATAAATATTAGAAGTGGTGGTGGAAGTATAGAGTTTGGTTCAGGAGCAATAGGTGGTACTATCCATCTAAACAATCAACTTCGTTTTGGAAATTATTTTGAAAATCAAATAGTATCTTCATTTGGGAGTTATGAAACATTTCAAAATTTGTATAAATTATCTTATGGGAATGAAAAAACTGCTATAAAATTTGGAATTTCTTATAACCAATCTCAAAACGATTATAAATGGTTGGGGCATAATCTAAAAAATGAGAATGGAGCTTATAAAAACTTAAATGTAAGTTTGAGTTTATCGCAAAAACTTTCAGAATTTAGTAAAATTAGTTTCTACTCTGAAAAATATAATGGAAACAGACAGTTTTCAGGTCAATTACCAAATCCTTCAGCAGCTAAAGAAAAATATAAAGATTTAAGCTTTAGAAATTTAATTGATTTTCATTATGAAAAAGAAAATTACGCTCATTCTTTAAAACTTGCTTATTTAACTCAGGAATATCAATATTTCGCTGATAAGAATAGCCATAGCTATAGTTTTGGTAAATCAAACAGGTTTATATCTAATTATAATTTCAACTATAATTTTTCTAATTCTTCTAATTTAGAATCATTCTCTGAATTTGAATCGGTTATTGGTAAAACAGATCAGATTCAAGGAAATAATAGAAACCAATGGTCTCAATCTTTAATTTGGAATAAGAAATTTGAGGATAAAGTTTCTATGAATGCTAAAGTTAGAAAGGATTTTAATTCAGATTATAAAATGCCTTTTATTTTTGCATTGGGTGTTGAAGTAAAACCAGTTAGAAACACTTTTGTAAGGGTAAATGGATCTAAAAATTACAGAGTGCCAACATATAACGATTTGTATTGGCCAGAATTAGGAAATGATAAATTAATACCTGAATCTTCTTTACAAGGTGAAATAGGATTAGGGTATAAAAACAATCAATTTAAAATTGATGTAGGTGCTTATTTTATTGAATCAAAAGATAAAATAATTTGGAAACCGGGTGCAGATCCCGATAAACCAGGCATGTGGACACCCATTAATTTATCAGAAGTTTTAAATAAAGGTATTGAACTGGTTATTGCTTATAACGAAAATATAAATGATCATTTATTTGATATTCAATTCAACTATAATTATACGCTTGCTACCGATAAAGCTTCAGATAAAACATTAACATACGTTCCTAAACATTTATTTAATGGAAATATAGGTTATTCCTATCATAGGTTAAGTGCTTTTTATCAACATTTGTTTAATGGTGAAGTGTTTACTACTGAAGACAATATAGATATGTACACGGTTCCTTATTTTAATATAGGAAATGTTGGTGTTAACTATAAAGTGATAAACAAACATAAGAACGTTTTAGATCTTGGAATAAAAATTAATAACGTTTTTAATAAAGCTTATGAGGTATTACCAAGAAGACCAATGCCAAATAGAAATATAAATTTTAATATAAACTATAAATTTTAAATTATGAAAATTAGTAAAGTAATTCTTAGTATGTTTTTACTAAGCGTTTTAATTATCTCTTGTAACGATGATGATGATATAATTGAGCCTAAAGGAGATTATGAAAATGGCTTGCTTATTTCAGGAGAAGGTTCTGGAACTGTATCTGGTTCGGTTTCATTCGTTTCTAATGATTTTGTAACTGTAGAACATTCAATTTACAACAAAGTAAATGCAGGAAAAGAATTTAGTACATTTTTACAATCTTTAGCATTTGATGGTGAAAATGCATATATCTGTGTTGATAGTCAAAATTCTATTACTGCAGTTAATAGATATACCTTTGAAGAAGTTGGAGTAATAACTGAAGGATTAGCACTTCCTAGATATATGACGGTTGTTGGAGATAAAGGATATGCTACAAATTGGGGAACTGGTGCTTATGGAGCTGATGTAGATGATGATTTTGTGGCTGTAATTGATTTAAATTCTTTAACTGTAACTAATACCATATCCGTTGGAATTGGTCCAGAACGTATAATTGAAAATAACGGAAAATTATATGTGTCTCATAAAGGAGGGTTTTCAAGTAATAATGTTATTACAGTAATTGATATTGCGACACAAAATACTTCTGAAATTGTTGTTAAATATAAGCCAGATGATTTATTATTTGATAATCAAAATAATTTAGTTGTTTTATGTGAAGGAAATGGCCCTTGGAGTGCTGGAGGAGAAACTGAAGGAGCTATTGTTAAGATTAATACTTCTAATAATACAGTAATATCAGAAATGATCTTTAATTCTGGAGATCACCCATTATTCTTAGTGAAATATGAAAACGACTTGTATTATAATGTAGGTAGTGAAATTTATAATTTATCACAGACTGCAACTGAATTAGCTACAAGCTCTTTATTAACAAGTGAAGCAGCCTTGCAATATGATGGAGGGTTAGAGATAAAAGATGGGCAATTATTCATTTTAAACCCTAATTATTTAGGTTTAAGTCAATTAGATATTTATGATTTAAATACTAAAGCAAAAACTAATTCTTTAGAAGCACCAGTGGCGGCTTCAAAAATATATTTTAACTAGTATTACTTTTGTTTAATAAAATATTGATAATTAAAAAGATGCTCTAATTGAGCATCTTTTTTTTGTCATAATTAATTAAATAAAAATGTGTTTAACTTTTTATTGAGAACATTAGAAATAAATTTTAGTATTTTTAAACCTCTAAAAAATCAAGAATGACTGCAATTTCAAAAACAACGCTAGATTTTCTAAAAGAATTAAAAAAGAATAATAACCGCGAGTGGTTTAACGATCATAAAGCTGAATTTCAAGTTGAACAAAAAAAAGCAAAAGAATTTTATGCTGAAGTAATGGAAAGTTTGAAGACTCACGATGATATTGAGAGTGTAAAAATATTCAGAATTTACAGAGATGTACGTTTTTCAAAAGATAAAACACCTTATAAACCACATTTTGCTGGGAATTTTGTTAGAGCAACAAAAAGACTAAGAGGTGGATATTATTTAAGAATAAGACCGGGAGAAAGTTTTTTGGCTGGAGGTTTTTGGGATCCAAATAAAGAAGATTTATTAAGGATTCGAAAAGAATTTGAAATGGATGCTACTGAAATTAGAGATATTATAAATGATAAAACATTTGTAAAATATTTTGGTAAACTTGAAGGAAATGAATTAAAAACTGCTCCAAGAGGGTTTGATAAGGAACATCCAGATATGGATTTAATAAAAATGAAACAATTTATTGTCACTCGTTATTTTTCAGACGAAGAAGTATTAAATCCTAACTTTTTAGAAGAATTGAACAAAACATATAAAGCAATGCGACCGTATTTTGATTATATGAGTGAAATTCTTACCACCGATTTAAATGGAGAATCACTTATAGATTAGTCTTATCTTTTATCAATTCGTCATGCTGAACTTGATTTAGCATCTGACAATAAGAATGTGTATACAAAAGTCATCCAGAGCCTGTGGAAGGATTTTTATTGTAGTTGTTAAGTTTATACGAGCGAATTTAAATTTGAATAATGAGATTACCACGTCGTAAAAACTCCTCGTAATGACATGATTTTGTATGTGATTAATGTAAATTAAATCTTTTAAGCAAAAAAAAGCGACTCATTTGAGTCGCTTTTCTAAAGTACTAAATATAAGAATTAACTAACTCTCTCTAGTAAAGCCATATAAAATCCATCAAAACCAGATTTATGAACTGAAACTTTATTGTCTTTTATAAATTTAAACTCAGGATGATTCTTTAAAAACAATTTCACTTGATCTTCATTTTCAGAAGGTAAAACAGAACAAGTTGCATAAACCAATTTTCCACCATCTTTTACAAGAGCAGAATAGCTTTCTAAAATTTCAGCTTGTGTTTTTTTGATATTTTCAACAAACTCAGGTTGTAATTTCCATTTACTGTCTGGGTTTCTTCTTAAAACACCAATACCACTACAAGGAGCATCAATTAAAACTCTGTCTGCAGTACCTTTCATTTTCTTCATTACTTTTGAAGAATCTATAGATTTTGTTGTTACATTATGTACACCACCTCTTCGCGCTCTTTTCTTTAATTTTTTTAATTTACTTTCATAAATATCTGTAGCAATTAACTGACCTTTATTTTCCATTAAAGCAGCCAAATGTAAAGTCTTACCACCGGCACCAGCACAGGTATCTATTACCTTCATTCCAGGTTTTACATCTAAATATTCAGCAACAAGTTGAGAAGAAGCATCTTGAACTTCAAATAAACCATCTTTAAAGCATTGGGTAACAAAAACGTTTGCACGTTCAACTAATCTTAATGCATCAGTATAACCAGGAATAAATTCAGTTTTAATACCTTCATCCTCTAATTTTTTACGTAACGAAAGCTTATTTGTTCTAAGTGTATTTGTACGTAAAATTACTTCAGCTTGTTTATTTAAAGCTTCTATTTCTTTAGTCCAGTGTTTTTCACCTAATTCTTTTACAGCCATTTCATCAAGCCAATCAGGAATAGATTCTTTAAAAACTCTCGTTTTTTGTAATTCGTCAAATTTACCTTTAATTCTTCTTTCTGGAACACCTTGTAACTGATTCCAATCTGGTAATTTGTATCCTTTTAATATTGCATAAACAGCAAAGTTCTTCCAAACGTTTTCGTTTGTATAATGATTTTTTGTTCCTGCAATTTCATTGTATAAACGTTTCCAACGAACCATTTCATAAATAGTCTCTGCAACAAATTTTCTATCTCTTGCGCCCCATCTTTTATCACGTTTTAGTGCTTTTTCAACAACTTTATCTGCATATTCTTCTTCATTAAAAATAAGCCTCATTGAAGCAATTACCGTATATACTAGGTTTCTGTGTAATCTCATTCTAAAATTTTAAGGTGGCAAAGGTACGTAAATACTTTATATGAACAGAATCTATGTTAAATTGAAATAAAAATCAAAAAACATTCATATTTTAGGCTAAATATAATCTAAAATAAACTGATGTTAATAGTAATTGTTTATTGATGGCTTAATTATTACCTTCGTTCTTTTAAGAGAACAACGTTGGCATACAATCTAAATACTTCAATTGCTTATTTAAAAGGTGTAGGACCTAATAGGGCTGATTTAATGAAATCGGAATTAGGAATTCATACCTATGGAGATTTGGTCAACTTTTTCCCTAATAGATATATTGATAGAACTCAGTTTTTCAAAATTAATCAATTACAGGAAAACTCTTCTGAAGTACAAATTGTTGGGAAAATTATTGCTATAAAAAGTGTAAAACAAAAAAGAGGAAGTAGATTAGTTGCTACATTTATTGATGAAACTGGCTCAATGGAATTAGTTTGGTTTCGCGGAGCTAAATGGATAAAGGATAACTTAAAAGTGAATATTCCATATGTGATTTTTGGTAAAACAAATTGTTTCAATAAATCATTTAGCATGCCACATCCTGAAATGGAATTGGTTTCTACTTTTAAAAACAAATTACGTACAGCAATGCAACCAGTTTATCCTTCAACAGAAAAAATAACAAACAAGGGTGTTACTAATAAGGTGATTTCTGGAATGGTACAAAATTTATTCATTGAGTTAAATGGTAAATTTAAAGAAACACTTTCTCAACCAATTATTGAAAAACTGGAATTAATATCTAAAAATGAAGCACTTTTAAATATTCACTTTCCAAAAAGTCAGGAATTACTTTCAAAAGCTCAAAAAAGATTAAAATTTGAAGAACTGTTCTTTATACAAATGCAGTTAATTCGAAAAAAAATAGTTCGAAAATCAAAAATAAAAGGATTTAATTTTGAAAAGGTAGGAGAGCTTTTTAATCAATTTTATAAAAATAAATTACCATTTGATTTAACAAATGCGCAAAAGAAAGTATTAAAGGAAATTAGAAAAGATATAGGTTCTAATGCACAAATGAACAGGTTGTTGCAAGGGGATGTTGGTTCTGGAAAGACAATTGTAGCGTTATTAACTATGCTAATAGCTCTTGACAATGGGTTTCAGGCTGCTTTAATGGCTCCAACTGAAATATTAGCAACCCAACATTATAATTCTATTGTAGAATTATTAGAAGGCTTGAATGTTTCCGTTAAATTGTTAACAGGTTCAGTAAAAGCAAAGGACAGAAGAATTTTACATGCTGAATTAGAGTCTGGAGAACTTAATATATTAATTGGAACCCATGCTCTTATTGAGGATAAAGTGGTTTTTAAAAATTTAGGAATTGCAATTATTGATGAACAACATAGGTTTGGAGTAGCACAGCGATCTAAATTATGGCAGAAAAATGAATTACCTCCTCATATATTGGTGATGACAGCTACACCAATTCCAAGAACTTTAGCTATGAGTGCTTATGGAGATTTGGATATTTCTATAATTGATGAATTACCTCCAGGCCGTAAAGAAATTAAAACAGCACATAGATATGATGCAAACAGATTATCTGTTTTTAAATTTTTAAAGGAAGAAATAGATAAAGGGAGACAGGTTTATATTGTATATCCATTAATTAATGAATCCGAAGCTATGGATTATAAAGATTTAATGGATGGTTATGAAAGTGTAGCTCGTGAGTTTCCAATGCCAAAATATCAGGTTAGTATCGTACATGGTAAAATGAAACCTGCAGATAAGGAATACGAAATGCAACGTTTTATTAAAGGTGAAACCCAAATTATGGTAGCTACAACTGTAATTGAAGTTGGTGTAAATATTCCAAATGCAAGTGTAATGGTTATTGAGAGTGCTGAACGTTTTGGACTGTCTCAATTACATCAGTTAAGAGGTAGAGTAGGACGTGGAGCAGAGCAAAGTTTTTGTATTTTAATGACTAGTTTTAAATTGTCTAGTGATGCAAAAGTGAGATTAAATACCATGGTTGAAACCAGTGATGGTTTTAAAATAGCAGAAGTAGATTTAAAATTACGAGGACCAGGAAATTTAATGGGAACCCAACAAAGTGGAGTTTTAGATTTAAAAATTGCAGATATTGTAAGAGATTCCAATATTTTACATGCAGCCAGAAATACTGCAATTCAATTGTTAACTGAAGATCCGGGATTAAATAAACCAGAAAACCTTTTTATAAAAGAAGCTTATTTACAAATAAGTAAAACAAGTACTATTTGGTCTAATATTAGCTAGATTACTTTTTTTAGAAATGTATTTATTCTGATCTGGAGTTTAATTCTTCTAATATTACTCATTAATTTCAATAATTTTGGTTGAAAATATCATTTAAGAATTTTCAAGTAAATGGCAATACAACTGAATTGGTTTTTTTATCTTTGCATTTCGATTAAAAAATAAATAAGAATGAAAATATCATACAATTGGTTAAAGCAATTTCTAAAGGTTGAATGGGAAGCTGAGAAAACGGGAGAATTGTTAACTGATTTAGGACTGGAAGTTGAAGGAATTGAAACAGTTGAGTCTATAAAAGGAAGCTTAAAAGGAATTGTAGTTGGTAAAGTATTAACATGCGTACAGCATCCAAATGCCGACCGTTTAAAAGTTACAACTGTAGATATAGGAAATGGAGAGCCAGTTCAAATTGTTTGTGGTGCTCCAAATGTAGCAGAAGGACAAACAGTACCAGTAGCAACTATTGGAACTATGTTGTATGATGAAAAAGGTGAAGGCTTCAAAATTAAAAAAGGAAAAATTAGAGGTGAAGAGAGCCATGGAATGATTTGCGCTGAAGACGAATTAGGTTTAGGAGCAAGTCATGATGGAATTTTAGTTTTAGATGATTCATTAGAACCGGGAACTCTTGCTTCCGAAGTTTTTAATATTGAAACTGATCAGGTTTTTGAAATTGGCCTTACTCCAAACAGAGCAGATGCTATGAGTCATTTGGGAACTGCTCGTGATTTACGTGCTGGTTTATTGCAACACGATATTTCATTAGAACTTATTTCACCATCAGTAAGTGAATTTCATGTAGATGACAGAACATTAAAATTTGATGTTAATGTTGAAAATATTGAAAAAGCACCAAGGTATGCTGGTGTAACTATATCGGATATTACAGTAAAAGAATCTCCAGAATGGATTCAAAATAAATTAAAAGCAATTGGATTAGTTCCAATTAATAATATAGTGGATGTTACTAATTATGTACTACATGAGTTAGGTCAGCCATTACATGCTTTTGATGCTTCTAAAGTGAAAGGAAACAAGGTTATTGTAAAAACTTTAGCTACTGGAACAAAATTTACAACCCTTGATGGTGTAGAACGTGAGTTGCATGAAGAAGATTTAATGATTTGTAATGGAAATGAAGAACCAATGTGTATTGCTGGTGTTTTTGGTGGTATTGATTCGGGGGTTACAGAAAATACAACTTCAATATTTTTAGAAAGTGCTTATTTTAACCCGGTAACTGTTAGAAAAACTGCAAAAAGACATGCTTTAAACACGGATGCTTCATTTAGATTTGAAAGAGGTATTGATCCAAATAGCGTTAAATATGCATTAAAAAGAGCTGCTAATTTAATTTTGGAAATTGCTGGAGGTAAAATTTCTTCAGAAGTTGTTGATTTATACCCTTCCAAAATTGAAGATTTTCAAGTTTTCTTATCATATGAAAAAATGGATCGTTTAATTGGTTCAGAGATTCCAAGAGAAACAGTAAAAAATATTTTAGCATCGTTAGATATTAAATTTAACAGTGTTACAGACGGAGGTTTAGGTTTAACTATACCTTCTTATAGAGTTGATGTTACAAGAGAGGCGGATGTTATTGAAGAAATTTTACGTGTATTCGGATATAATAATGTAGAATTTTCTCATAAATTAAACACTTCTATTTCTTTTTCAGAATTTGAAGATGTTAAAATTGAAAATGTTGTTGCAGGACAATTAACTTCTCAAGGGTTTAACGAAACTATGGCAAACTCATTAACAAAAGCTGAGTATGTTTCAATGACCGAGCTATTAAATGAAGAACATAACGTTACTATGTTAAATCCTTTAAGTAGTGATTTGGGTGTAATGCGTCAGTCTTTATTATTTAGTGGATTAGAGTCTGTTATTTATAATATTAACAGAAAAAATAATTCGTTAAAATTCTTTGAATTTGGAAAAACATACCATCATTTTGAAAGTGGTTATAATGAACAAAAGCATTTAACATTATTTGTTACTGGAAACAGAGCTAAAGATAGTTGGAATGTAGCACAAAAAACTTCAGATTTCTTTTACTTGAAAGGAGTTGTGAGTGCTTTATTACAACGTTTAGGAATTGATAAATTCAAAACTACGCCTACTAAAAACGATGTGTTTTCTGAAGGTATTACTTTAAGTTTAGGGAAAATTAAGCTAGTTGATTTAGGAGTTGTAAAACGTCCTATTTTAAAAGAGTTTGGAATTAAGCAAGAAGTTTTATTTGCCAATTTTAACTGGGAAAATGTATTAAAAGTTGGAGGTAAATCTCAAGTTAAAGTTTCAGAGCTTTCGAAATTTCAACCAGTAAAGCGTGATTTTGCATTATTAGTTGATAAAGAAGTAACTTTTAATGAGATATATAATTTGGCTTTTCAAGCTGAAAAGAACCTTTTAAAAGAAGTAGATTTATTTGATGTGTATGAAGGAGATAAGTTAGAGGAAGGTAAAAAATCATATGCTGTTAGCTTCTTAATTCAGGATGAAAACAAAACTTTAAATGATAAACAAATTGATAAAATAATGCAAAAACTGCAAAAGACATTTGAGAAAAATGTTGGAGCAGCCTTGCGTTAATAATAAAAAATAATAATTTAAAAGCCTTTAGAATTTTTTCTAAAGGCTTTTTTTTTAATTTTGCACAAACATAATTCTATGTATAAGAGTATTATTCGCCCACTATTTTTTCTTTTCGATCCCGAGAAAATTCATCATTTTACATTTTCTTTAATTAAAGTTCTTTCAAAAATTCCAGGAATACCTGCAGTTTTTAGAGGCTTGTATCAGGTTAATGATAAAAAATTAGAACGTAAACTTTTCGGATTAACCTTTAAAAATCCGGTTGGATTGGCAGCTGGCTTCGATAAAAATGCTGTTTTATTTAATGAATTAGCAAACTTTGGTTTTGGTTTTATTGAAATTGGTACAGTAACTCCAAAACCACAACCCGGAAATCCTAAAAAAAGAGTATTTCGATTGAAAGCTGATAATGGTTTAATTAATCGAATGGGGTTTAATAATGAGGGTATTGAAGCAGCTATTAAAAATTTAAAAGGTAATAAAGGAAAGATAATAATAGGTGGGAATATTGGTAAAAATACTGCTACAATGCCTGATGGTTACACCAAAGATTATTTGGAGTGTTTTTCAGCATTACATCCTTATGTAGATTATTTTGTTCTAAATGTAAGCTGTCCTAACGTTGGTAGCCATGCTAAATTAACTGATAAAGATTATCTGATTGAATTAATAACTGGTGTTCAAAAATTGAATAAAGAGTTTTCAACTCAAAAACCAATATTATTAAAGATTGCTCCAGATTTAAATGAAATTCAATTAGATGAGGTCATTGAAATTGTTTCTGAGACAAAAATTGATGGTGTAATTGCTTCAAATACTTCAGTAAACAGAGAAGGTTTAATTGCTTCAGAAGAAATGCTAAATGAAATTGGAAATGGAGGCCTAAGTGGTAAACCTGTGAAAGATAGAAGTACTAAAGTGATAAAATATTTAGCTGAAAAATCAAACAAGGCATTTCCAATAATAGGAGTAGGAGGTATTCACTCTGGAGATGATGCGTTGGACAAAATAAGTGCAGGTGCAGATTTGGTTCAAATTTATACTGGTTTTATATATGAAGGACCTGGTTTAATTAAAAGGATTAATAAAGCTATTTTGGAGCAAAGTTAAATTACGTTTTACAAGGAGTTTGACAACATGATTATATGGTGAATATAGTCTTCGACATGCTCAGACTGACAATATAAATTGAATGTTAGTTGAGTATTTCAATGTCACACTGAGCTTGTCGAAGTGTTATTCCAATACAAGAAATACGATAGAAATAAATTGAACTACGAAATTCTAATATCATTTGTAGGAGCATCTATGTTACTAACTGTTATGCCTGGACCAGATATTATTTATGTATTGGTACAAAGTGTAACCAATGGTAAAAAATATGGTATTGCAACTTCGTTGGGGTTGGTATCAGGAATTATTATTCATACTGCTCTAGTTGCTTTTGGGGTTTCAGCAATAATTAAACAATCTGAAAGCTTATTTTTTGCTATTAAATTATTTGGAGCGCTTTATTTAGTTTATTTAGCTTATTCAACATATAAATCTGAAGAAGAATTAATTCTTGAAGGAAATACATCAAAAAATAGCTTGGTAAAGCTGTTCAAACAAGGTTTTATTATGAACGTATTAAATCCTAAAGTATCCATTTTCTTTTTAGCTTTTTTTCCTGGATTTTTATATAGTAATACTCAAAGTACTATCATTCAATTTTTTATTTTAGGAGGATTGTTTATGTTACAGGCATTGTTAATTTTTTCAATGATTTCAATGCTTTCAGGAAATTTTTCAAACTATTTAAAAAGGAATCCGAAATTTAATACAAAGATAAAATGGTTGAAAATTGTCGTTTTTATGGGTATTGCAATTTTTATCTTTTTTTCTTAATTGGTTTTGTATATTTGAGTGCCAATGAAGAAAGTAAAATTAATAGAATGCCCACGAGATGCGATGCAAGGAATAAAATCTCATTTTATTCCAACCAATGCAAAAGCTCAATATATAAATGCCTTATTAAAAGTAGGTTTTGATACCATAGATTTTGGAAGTTTTGTATCTCCAAAAGCCATTCCCCAAATGCGTGATACTGCTGATGTGTTGGCAAAACTTGATTTATCTCATACAGAAAGTAAGTTATTGGCTATTGTTGCAAATATTAGAGGAGCACAGGGCGCTTCACAATTTGAAGAAATTGACTATTTAGGATACCCCTTTTCTATTTCTGAGAACTTTCAAATGCGTAATACAGGGAAAACTATTGATCAATCCATTATAGCCTTAGAAGAAATTTTAAATATTTCATC
>Ga0193962_1000801_pt1 | contig 14691 bp, 9 predicted proteins | sample FB_5_MG_FD_140335 | JGI IMG/M metagenome (GOLD analysis project Ga0193962, IMG submission 140335) | Microbial mat bacterial communities from the Broadkill River, Lewes, Delaware, United States - FB_5_MG | ecosystem: Environmental > Aquatic > Freshwater > River > Microbial mats | place: USA...
AAGCAAGAAAAGCAAAAAAGCATTTCAAGTTTAACCGCAGGATCGGCTTGGTTAACCCTACAAGCGTTATTAGACGTCAGCCGCCCCGGCAATGAAAACCGCTGGCGACAATTTACCAACAGTCGCCAAGTCGCGTGGAAAACAGGCACAAGCTACGGCTTTCGAGACGGCTGGGCGATTGGCACAACCGCTGAATATACCATTGGCGTTTGGACAGGGAATGCCGAAGGCGGCAGCGTTCCGGGGCTTACGGGCACTCAAGCCGCCGCGCCATTATTATTCGAATTATTTAACCTATTGCCTAAAACGCATTGGTTTAAAAAACCTGAATTCGACCTGCGCCAAGTACGGGTTTGCAAAAATGACGGCTTCCTCGCCACACCGTATTGCGACAGCATAATTGCAGACTTACCATTGGCCTCAACCTACGGCACCGTATCGCCTTATCACGTTCGTATTCATACCGATGCCCAACGTTATCACCGAGTATCATCCGCTTGCGAAGCCGTCCATAAAATACATTCACAGAATTGGTTTACCTTGCCACCGCACATCGCTTTTTATTATCAAAAAAAACACAGTGAATACAAAGCAATGCCCAATTGGCGAGCCGACTGCTTAAACTTTATGACAGCACAAAGCCCAATATCATTTATTTATCCACACAAAAATACCCAAGTGTATTTACCGATAACACTCAGCGGCAACCGCACCAACATGATCAGCGAACTCGCGCATCAATATGCTGGCTCGATAGTTTACTGGTACCTCGATCAAGAATATCTCGGAAAAACGCAGCAAATACACCAAATGGAAATGAGCCCAAGTTTAGGCAAGCATGAATTGTTAGTCGTTGATGAAGAAGGCAATCAGCAAACATTAAGTTTTAAAGTACTGAGCCAATAATTCACTCAGCTTAAGCTCAAAACAACCCTTGCTGCGGGTGATGCAAACACACAGTATCACCCACAGAAATTTTGCCCGACTGTACAACCTTTAAACACAAGCCACCATGGCCCATCATCGCCGCAATGCCACCTTTTCCTAGCAGCTCTTCCATACGCAAACACGGATGACACAACGCACCCGCTTCAAAAATAGCCCCACCAATTGAAAACTGCTGATAACGCAGCGCCTCTAAATTCATCCCCTTAATCACCAAATTACGGCGTAATAACTTAGGATGAACCGAATGCTGAAGAAGCATGTTGGTATTTGAACGGCTAAGCGACAAAAAATGCGCAATCTGGCCAATATACTCCTCACTCATCAACGTCACCTGACGCCCAGACCCCAGCGTATTTTCAAAGCGGTGATCACCGTCTAAACCCGACCCAGCAATCGCCTGAACAGAATTGACCTCGACCACCTCAGCTTTACGCTCAGGGCGCAACCCTATCCAAGTGAGCTCACCAGGTGGAAGATCTTCAATATAACGAGAAAACAAACGCTTCTGAGAAGTAGAAGAGCGAGAAGTGGCCATAACCAACCCATTAAGAATTAAGGAGGGGGAACGATATCATAAGTGGGTTGGAACGAGAGAAAGGTAGTTGTTGATGAAGGCTAGGTAGACATTCACAAAAGTATCATTAGCTTGAAAAATAAGCCAAGTTAGGGCATTGTTCGTATCTCCTGACAAAAATTATGGAAAAGGCTCTACGGATTAGGCAGTAGGTACGAAAGATCTATAGAGAATAGGTATCAAGGAATGATGATCTCACAACATAAACACCTCCATCTCTTTAATAAAAGCAGTGGTAGCCCCCATGCAAGATCTTAATCAATTGCAGGCCTACCTGCGTCAGTTCGCCAAAGACCGCGACTGGGACCAGTTTCATTCCCCAAAAAACCTCTCCATGGCGTTAAGCGTAGAAGTCAGCGAACTGCTAGAGAACTTCCAATGGCTAACCGAAGAACAGTCTTATACCCTAGACCAGCAGCAACGCGCCGCCGTAGTCGATGAAATAGCCGACGTGCAAATGTACCTAGCGCGCCTAGCCGACAAACTCGACATTAATATTGGCGAAGCGATAGAACAAAAAATCGTAAAGAACGAAGCCAAATACCCAGCAGAAAAAGTAAAAGGCAGCTCAAAAAAGTACAACCAATACGGTCCGGATGAGACATGATCGTCTACTCAGCCACCAAGCAACAATTCGTTAACGATGTACGCTCAAATGCCATTGCCGACATCATAGAAAACGAAGTATCGCGAAAGCTGAATCGTAACTCCCCAAAAAACGAATTCATCTCTTGGAAAAACTCCCTGCAATACATGTTTAATGTATTACACGATGACGACATACCCGCATCGGCTGGGGTATCCATAGAATACAATATTCCCCTTACCAATCGACGGGTCGACTTTATCCTTACCGGTAAAGACGCCAACCGACGTGATACCGCCGTAATCGTAGAATTAAAGCAGTGGCAAGAAGCCCAAGTCACCAGCAAAGACGGCATCGTAAAAACCCGTTTCCAGCACGGTGTAACAGAAACCACTCACCCGTCTTATCAAGCTTGGTCTTATGCGGCTCAGATAGAAGACTACAACCAAACAGTGCGTGACGAAGACATAATATTGCAACCTTGTGCCTATTTGCACAACATGACATCAGCGGATGTTATCTGCCATGACTTCTACGCTGAGCACATAAAAAAAGCCCCCGTTTTTATATCCCCTGATGCACTCAAACTCGCCGAGTTTTTAAAGCAGTCAGTGAAATACGGCGATAGCGATAACATCATGTATCGCATTGAACACGGAAAAATTAAACCCAGTAAAAATTTAGCGGATTCTTTAGCTTCAATGCTAAAAGGTAATTCAGAGTTCATTATGCTAGATGAGCAAAAGTTGGTCTATGAAACGGCACTCGACCTTGCTCATAAAGCACAAAAATCAAAACAAGTTTTTATAGTCGAAGGTGGGCCTGGGACCGGGAAATCTGTAGTAGCAATTAATTTGTTGGTGGAACTAACGGGAAGAGAACTACTTACACAATATGTTTCAAAGAATGCTGCTCCAAGAGATGTGTACAGCACACAACTCAAGGGCAGTATGAAAAAGAAAAATATCGATAATCTATTTAAAGGCTCTGCTTCTTATACTGGTTTAGATGATGGCTACCTTGATGCTCTAGTGATCGACGAAGCACACCGACTAATTAAAAAGAATAGATACAACAAACTCAGTGAAAATCAAATAAAAGAACTGATACACGTAGCAAAATTATCGGTTTTCTTTATAGATGAAGATCAAGTAGTTACATGGGGAGATATAGGTTCTAAAGCAGAAATAAGAAAGTGGGCAGATGAATTAAACGCGAGTGTCACAGAGCTGGTGTTATCTTCACAATTTCGTTGCAATGGTTCAGATGGTTTTCTGTCATGGGTAGACAATTCATTAGAAATACGTGAGACCGCGAACACCACGTTAGAAGATATCGATTACGATGTAAGAGTTTTCGATGACCCTAATGAAATGCGAAAAGTCATATATAGAAAAAATAGAATAAATAATAAATCCCGCATGGTTGCAGGGTATTGCTGGGATTGGGTGAGCGATTCAAGAAAAGCACATAATGATCATGACGCCATGGATATCGTTATTTCTGAACATGAATTCGAGGCGCAATGGAATTTGGCTTCAGAAGGGAATTTATGGATTATGTCTGAATCCGGTGTGAAAGAAATAGGCTGTATACATACATGCCAAGGACTCGAACTTGATTACATTGGTGTAATTATAGGCCCTGACTTAATCGTGCGTAATGGCAGCGTTATTACAGATGCAACAAAGCGCTCTAAAATGGATAGATCTATTCATGGTTATAAAAAACTATTTAAAGAAGAGCCCGAAGAGGCAAAGAGCAAAGCCGATAAAATTATAAAAAACACCTACCGCACCCTAATGACTCGTGGCCAAAAAGGCTGCTTCATATACTGCACCGATCAAGAAACCCGAGAATACTTTCAGCAAATAGCCGGCAGACAATTAGTACAAGAAGACCCTGCTGAATTTGAAACAAGCAACGCCCATAGTAGTGCTTATCGCGGCCTAGATCTGCCAGTGGTCAGTTTCGAACAAGCAAAACCCTACCAAGGCTATGTGCCTATTTTTGATTTAGAAGTCGCCGCAGGCGGCTTCAGTGATCAGCAAGGTTTAGAAAGTGCAGGCAACCCAGAAAACAGCGAATGGGTGCAACTACCAGAGCACATCAATACCACACAAGGCATGTTCGTTACCCGAGTAGTGGGCGAGTCGATGAACAAACGAATCATCAACGGCTCTTGGTGTTTATTTAAAGCGAATCCCGGCGGCAGCCGTAATGGCAAAATTGTATTAGTACAACACCGTGATATTGAAGACCCAGATCATGGTGGTACCTACACAGTTAAAACGTATCACAGTGAAAAAGTAGAAGAGGATGGTGTGTTGGTTAATCAGCGGATTGTGCTAAAACCAGAAACCAATGCTTATGGTTATTCGCCGGTTGTTATTGAGGATGGCGGTGAAGGGTTGGTAGTGGTTGGTGAACTTTTAATGATGCTAAATAGTAACAACTTTTGAGGATATTATGAAAGTACATATATTAGATGAAAAAGAAGAGAGATATCCAAGTAATGAAAATGGTTATTCTAAATGCTATTTATGTAAAGTAAGCCTTCTTGAATATGTAGAGAGTATACCTGAAGACTATATGGGTTTTGAGGTTCAGCGTGGAATTGTAAATAATAAATATTTAGATGACTTGGCTGATACCATTCGATATAAAAGACATATTCCTCCAATAGTCCTTATTAGTGATGATTTTGTCATTGAAGAGGCTGGCGCTAAAGTAGTTAGTTTTAAAATTCTTGATGGGCTTCAGCGAACTCATAGAATGAAAGTAATATACGATACCCTAACGCTTATGCTAAAGGTAGGCGAGAAACAACTAATTGAAGAAAGTCCAAATAAATTTTCAAGAAAGTATTCATCTGAAATTAAAGCTGTCGGATCAAATTCGAAACTAATCAGAAAATTGGCTGGATTGAATTGTGAGGGGCTCACAAAAGCAAGTGACTTTTTTGAAGAAGGAAGTATCTGGGTTGAGGTTTGGGTTGGCTTATCAAGAGAAGAGCAAGTTAGAAAAATGTTGATGCTTAATGCTGGTCATAAAGCGGTAAATATAAAACATCAACTTGAAATATTATTTTCTAATACGCTTCTTGCGCTTGAAGAATTATCATCTGATGGGATCACTTTTATTCGGGAGAAAGAGCAAACATCTATTCAATACAGTAAATCAAGAACTTTAGGAAGTTATCATTATTCACATGTTATATCGGCTTTAGTCGCAATATCAGCAGGAAAGTTAGTTGTAACAAATAGTGATTTTGTTAGTGATGTGCAGTCAGGTGTTATTGAAGATGTCGATTTGATTGAGGGGTTTGATTTTAATTTCCTTAAAAATATGATGGATTTTTTGTATGCGTTAGATATGTCGGTCAATAGAAATTTTAATGAAGTTGGCTTGCAATGGATTGGTCGAGAGGTTGTTTTGGTAGGCTTGTTTGGAGCAATCGGTTCTTATTCGAAAAAGCATGGTGTTGAAATTCATAGCATGTTGAAAAATCTTTTATTCAAGGTAGATGATATAACTGAATATCTTAAGATACATGAGTTTGAAAATGAGAGGAATAATGTAAAGCTTAATAAGGTTAATGTCGGGAATGTGAATCGGAAAGCAGTGTATGCAGCGTTTAATGATTACTTAAATAATTCTGAATTTAAAGGTTGGGCTTTATACTTTGGAGGTAAGAATGAAATATAGGGAGATTATTTATTCAAAGATACATGAGTTGTTAGCTTCGGTAATTAAGCAGTTAGAAGAGAATTTAGATGCAGAAGAAAATGATGAATTGAATGAGGTGCTGGAGAATCTGGTTGGGCTTGAGGAAGTTACGTTAGAGGTTTATGTCGGTGACACCGAAGCGTCATGTATTCATGTGGTAAAGAATCAGATTGGGGGGTTAAGTCTAGATGAGGAATTTCCCGGTTGGAAAAAGTTAAAAGATTTTGTTTTGTTGGCACACTGTATTGAAGGTGATGGTTCAATATTTTTAGATGATGAGATACAAGTTGATTCGGATAACTTTTTAGTTGAAGAATATTCAGGAAAAGAACTTCCATTTGGTTTGTTTGCTCATGTCAATGAAACTGACTGTAAGCAATCTATTGGATATTTTTCATTTCCTAAGCTTAGTGAAGATGAATTGAATGACTCAGGATATAATTCTGAGTTTTTAGCCATTTTATATAAATTATTAGATTGTAATTCGGATTTAACTAAACCAGTAATAATTTATCGAAAAGATGCTGGAAAGAAATCATCTGAAGCAGCTTTGAGATTACTAGCTACGTTTGATGGGAAAGTTATTCATCCTGAAGTAGACGGGAATTTACCTGGTTTGCCAATGGTATACCGTAATAGAGTTAGTGCTATTAATAAATACAATCAATTTGATGAAATATTGATTATATTGAGTGAGATTAATTCATCGAAAGGACTTCTTAAGAAATTTTTAAGTTTATACCATGTTATTGAAAGTTTTATGTTTAAGGTGCCAATTGTGAATCTTGGTGAAGGTAATAATAGTAATATATTTTCTATTAGGGATTTTAGACGGCTGTATGACGCAACTAAAGAGCGTGAATCAGATGCGATGGCAAAGCTTTTTACAGCGGATGAAATGGGTGGTTTTTGGAGTCGAGAATTAGACGGAATTGAATTTAATACGATAGTTTTGGCTTCTTTATCTGACTTGTCATCGGATGGTGATTTTAGCCGTGATGATGTTAATGTTTTAATAAAACATATGGGGGTAAAAGGGATTTCAACATTCACTGATCTAAATGGCCAATTAAATGGTAAGAAATACTCCGAAATGTTTTATGCAATTAGAAATGCGATTGTTCATAATAAAGAAACTGAATTTCATATCTCACATCACAATTTATTATATTCGTTAGCTGTATTTATTGAAAAAGTATTTCTGCAGCCGATACGGTTACTTGTCTCAGATTTACTCTGTGATTCCGGAAGTAAGATCTGGTATAAGGGGCCAAATTTAAATTTATATGAGGCTTGATAGGGTTTTATTATATGCGTGTAAATAATGACTGATAATATTTCTAAAACCTTGTTTATTTTGATAAATAATTAATCTTAATTAAGTAGTTAATAATAATTACTAATGATTACTTTCTTTAAACTGATAGACAAAAAATATGGATGTATGAATGGCTAGCATTGACGAGAATCCCTTAGCATCGGCTCAAAGAGAAACTTTTGGCGCTGGAACTTTCGGAAAATATGAGTACCAGTACCATTGGGCTCTATGCCGTATGTTGAATGAACATGAGAAGGCTGGCGAATATGTAATATTCGTAGAATTGCATGAAGACGTTGTTGTTGGTGATTCTCTTGATCCAAGAATTGTTAACTTCGAATTCAGTCAAGTGAAAGACTTCGAATCTATTAATCATTTGTCACTTAAAAAGTTAATAAAGTCTACAGAAACTTCTGATTCGATTCTAATAAAAATGATGAAATCTGTTTCTGGAAAACAGTATGTTGATGATGTTTCAGTAATAAATCTTGTAGCGACATGTGGGTTTAATATTCCTCTACGTGATGATGATTTAAGGTATGAGCTGATTACGACAGGAGATATTTCTGATAGTTCTTTATCTAAAATATCTGAAGAGTTATTGAATAATAAAATTGACAGTTCACTTATAGAAAAAATTCAATTTCTTGTTCCTGATTTAGCGAATAAAGGAATGCAGGATGCAGTGATAGGAAGGATATCAAGCTTAGTTGAACGTATATTACCTGGATGTCAGTCTAATCCAGTTTACATATATAGAGCTGTAATAGATGAACTCCATCGAAAAGGGATGGTTCAGTATGATTATGCTAAATGGGGGGATTTAGTAGATAAAAAAGGACTGACAAGTACTACAGTTTCAGAAGTGATTTCTCATCATGCTTCTGATAAAAATAAGGAGTACCTTAAAGAAGAATTTGGAAAAATATCAGTTGAGTTAAGTCTAAATTATCAGAAGAAAAAGAAACTTTGGCAATCTGTTGAACGTTATTATACTAGGGCACTAGCAGCTAGAAACTCTGCGCAAGTGATTATTGATAGGCAGCTAGAGCTGTATGTGAAAAAAGGAATGAAGATGGAATTCGATTTGACAACAGAGCTAATTGAATATGTTGAATCTAATATTTCGACTGATGTTAAGGATAGTATTGGCATTGATGGTGATGTTACAGGAGCTGTGATATGCGGAATAATAATGAGCTGATTGGGACGCCAAATTATAAACTGCTGATTAGAAATTTAAGGAATGCTAAACATGAAGAACTTAAGATTCAAACAACTGGAACTAATATCAAATTCGAGAAAGTCAGGGAGTCAGTTCAAATTTCAGGAGAAATTAAACCTAATCACAGGTAATGATAATGATATTGGAAAATCATCTCTCGTTAAGTCTATATTTTGGGTATTGGGGTGTGAGCCATATTTTGATGATGATTGGAAATCAGTAGATTGTAAAGGGATACTTGATTTTTCAATTGGTGAAGATTTATTTTCTGTAGCTCGCTATAAAGACGTTATTTACTTGAAAGAGGGAGCGGGTAGTTTCGTAAAATATACTAAAACCACAGGCGATTATGCTGCTAAGTTTGCGAAGCTAGTCAACTTCTCTGCATTATTACCGTCTAGAGCAAAAGGTGAGGAAGTTGCACGGTTGCAAGTCCCACCACCTGCATACTATTTTCTTCCTTATTATTTAGATCAAAAGAAAACTTGGTCACATCCCTGGTCTGGTTTTAGCAATCTTGGTCAGTATGCAAACTGGCAGCAAACAATAATAAAATATCATACAGGTTATTTGGGGAATGAGCATTTTGATATAGAGGATTCGATATATGATGCGAAGTACCTTGAAGGGGAGGCTAATATTGAAATTGATAGGATCAATAAAGCATTGTCAGTTGTAAATGAATATTCTTCAGAATTTGAAATCATACTAACTGAAACTGAATATGAAGAAGCAAAAATTGAAATCGATGAGGGTTTAAAATCGTATTGTGATAGACAAGAAAAGATTCTTGAAAAAATAGCAGGGTTAAGAGGAGATAAACAGTATTTATTTAATCAACTTTCTTATGCCAAGCAAGCAGTGAAAGAACTTGAATTGGATTATAGTTTTGCAGTTGAAAATTTAGATGGTGAACATGTTGAATGTCCGGTTTGTGGAACGGAGCATGATAATTCTATAGTGAGTCGTTCTTCGCTTTTGGTAGATAAGCAAGGTTTGGAAGTGCAACTTAAGGAACTAGAGTTTGAATATGAAACAGTACAGTCACATCTAGTTGACGCTGAAGAAGAGATAAAGTTTATTCGTTCGGAAATAAATAGAATAGAAGATAAATATATTCTACGGCCTGGTGACGGTGGTGGAGCGTCTTTTATCGATGCTATTTCGGCCCGAACAGTTAAGAATAATGTGGGTAAAGCGCTTGGTGACAAGCAATCTATATCAAAGGAACAGTCGGATAATCAAAAAGGATTTAAGAAAGACCAGAGAAATCTAATAACAAAAAAAGATCGTGAAATATTAGATTCTGATTTCATAAATTACCTTACTAAATATGTAAATAAACTGAATGCTGGGCGTGTTAATATTTCAAATGTTAAAAGGCCTACAGATTACAATAAAGTCTATGAGAATGGAGGTGCAGCACATAGCAGTAGGGCAGTTCTAGCTTACTATTTGGCCGTATATTCTCAAGGAAAAAAACATGGGTTAAGTGTTAATTCCCCTCTCGTCGTAGATACTCCAAACCAGCATGAGCAAACTGATTTTAATTATGAAAGTATTGTGAAACTGTTAGTTGATGACACTTTAGGTGACGGTCAAATAATACTATGTGCAATGAACAATGAAGCTTTAGAACCATTTTATAATAGTGCTAATATTATAACGTTAAGTGATGAGCAACTCTTTAGAAAATCTGACTATCATAAACTGAAAGATAGATTTGAACAGGTTTTTTCTGAGTGAATATTTTTGTTGGGCTTGTATGATAGATGTAGTGGCTGCAGTTATTAGTAATCGAAAACGAATACTTTGTGCCAAGCGCTCCCCCGGAAAACACCTAGCAGGTCACTGGGAATTTCCCGGTGGCAAGATCGAGTCGGGCGAAACTCCAGAACAATGCCTAAAGCGTGAGCTAAAAGAAGAATTCACCATCGAATCTGAAATCGATGAGTTCGTGGCTGAAAGCATTTTTGATTACGGTGATAAACGTATTCGTCTTTTAGCCTACAAGGTAAAACACTTATCGAGTGAGTTTCAGCTAATAGACCATGATGAGATTCGTTGGTTGCCTATTGATGAGCTAGATAGCTTAAAGTGGGCACCTGCGGACCTTCCTATTATTGAAGCGCTAAAGCAGCAAGCCAAAGCTCAGCCTACGGCTGAGTTCTATTCTAATAATGCCAGCGCTTATTATAACGACACCTTAGCAAACGATGTGAATCATGTTTGTGATCGCTTCTTATCGGCTTTATCTCCTGCCAATGCAGATAAACAGCATATTCTTGATTTAGGCTGCGGTGCGGGTCGTGATAGTAAAGTATTTATTGATGCTGGTTTTACTGTTACCGCATTAGAAGCTTCAAAAGAACTCGCCTTGTTAGCCGAAGAGCATATTGGCCAACCTGTTTTGAATATGCGCTATCAACAGCTTCAGGTAAAAAATACCTACGATGGAATTTGGGCATGCGCCAGTTTATTACATTGCCCTAAAAGCCAGATTGAATATGTGATGCAAAACTGCATTGATGCTTTGAAAGAAGGTGGCGCATTTTACTTTTCTTTTAAACACGGCGAAGGCGAGCGCTTAGATGATTGGGGTCGTTTTTTTAATGATTACACGCTTGAGAGTTTAAAAGCGCTGATCGCCAAACTTAATGAGAATGAGCTTGATGAATTAGAAATTATCGAGCTGTGGCAAGAAACAGAGCTATTACGCGGTAAAGATCAAACTTGGATAAACGGACTTGTACGCAAGGTAAAGCAGTAAATGAATACGGATGCTACGTCAAAAACTCAAAGTTCTTCTTTGACCACGGGTGGCAAAGATGAATTTTTACCTAAGTTAAAAGCTGCAATTAATAGCGCTGTAAAAATCGATATGACCGTAGCGTTTGTTCGTGATACGGGTATGAAGCTATTAATGCCTGCTTTAAAAGAAGCGTTAGAGCGTGGTGCACAAGTAAGGATTCTTACGTGTGACTATATGCAAATTACCGACCCTGCGGCACTAAGGTCTTTATTACTGTTAAAAGAACCCTTTAATGAGAAAGGCAGCTGTGCAGAGGTTCGAGTTTTTGAGAGTAAAGGTATCAGTTTTCATATGAAAGCTTATATTTTTATACAAGATAATGAAGCAAACAGCAGTGCCTTTATCGGTTCAAGTAATATCACGAAGGCAGCATTAACCACGGGCTTGGAGTGGAATTTACGGGTTGATCAATCTGAAAATGTATCTCGGTTCAACGAAATCTGTCATCAATTTGAAGAACTGTTTAAACATAAGCAGAGTATTGAACTTGAGCATAGCTGGGTTGAACGTTACCAAGTAATTTATGACAACTCTAATCAACGCACGGCTTCGGTTATTCCGGGTGCCGATGAGCAAGAGCAGCCAGCAAACCCTAACGACATTCAAGTTGAAGCATTAGCCAAGTTAGAGCAATCTAGGGAAGAGGGTAATCGCCGTGGCTTAGTGGTACTGGCCACGGGTATGGGTAAAACGTGGTTATCGGCGTTTGATAGTAAACAGATCAATGCCAAGCGTATTTTGTTTGTGGCCCACCGTGAAGAAATTCTTTATCAAGCAGAATCGACGTTTGTGCGTATTCACCCTACCGCCAAAGTAGGCCGTTATACGGGTAAGCACAAAGAGCTTAATGTGGATATGTTGTTTGCCTCTATCCAGACTCTAGGTTTGCAGCATCATTTGGATCGCTTTGGTAGCGATCACTTTGATTACATTGTGGTGGATGAATTTCACCATGCTTCTGCCAGAACTTATCAACAGCTGCTATCGCATTTTACCCCGCGCTATTTATTAGGGTTAACCGCCACCCCAGACCGCACCGATCAGTCGGATATTTTATCTTTATGTGATGATAACTTGGTATTTCGCAGTGATTTATTTGAAGGCATTACGCAGGGCATTTTGGCACCGTTTCATTATTACGGTATTGGCGATACCACGGTTAACTACCAAGAGATTAGCTGGCGTAATAATAAGTTTGATGAAAAAGAACTGGTTAATCAGTTAGCCACACAAGCCCGTGCGAAACATGCGCTAAAGCACTGGCAAGAACACAAACAAACCAGAACACTGGCGTTTTGTATTTCAAAGAAGCACGCCGACTTTATGGCTGAGTACTTTGTTAAACACGGTATTAAGGCGGTATCGGTACACAGTGAATCGGCTATTCGCCGTAATGATGCCTTGTCTCAGCTAGAGGCGGGCACCATTGATGTTGTCTTCTCGGTAGACCTGTTTAACGAAGGGGTAGATTTGCCTTCGATTGATACGGTGTTAATGCTAAGGCCGACGGAATCTAAAATTATCTTTCTTCAGCAGCTGGGCCGTGGTTTAAGGCGTTGTGAGGGCAAAGATAAGTTAATCATCGTGGACTTCATTGGTAATCACCACAGCTTCTTTAATAAGCCCGAAGCGTTATTTAAAATCGGCCCAACGAATGCCAATAAAAAAGACTTCATTAAAAGCGCGAGCGATAAATCATTAGAGCTGCCAGAAGGCTGCTTTATTAATTACGACCCTGTTGCCATTGATTTTATGCAACAGCTCACCGCCACGCGCATTGATTCACAAGTAGAGCTGTATGAATCGTTAAAAGCATCGTTTGGCTATAAACCGAGTATGGGCGCGTTTTATCATGCGGGTGGCAGCATTGATACCATACGCCGCGAACATGGCCAGTGGTGGGAGTTTGTGGCCAAGCAGGGGGATCTTTCTGATAGCGAGTTAGCCTGCTTAACCTCGCACAAAGCGTTTTTACGTGAAGTGGAAGTGACGAAGCTGGATAAGTCTTTTAAATTAATACTGTTGGAATCGTTATTAGAAAATGATGGTTTCAAAGCCCCTGCGAATACGTTAGCCATTGCCCAAAATAGCTTTGGGATCTTTAAGCGCCGCCAGCGATTGTTGGTTGATCTGCCAGAGAAGTATCAAGCATTAGCAGCCCTCGATACCAAGCAATTGAAAACATGGCACACCTACTGGCTGAATAACCCCGTTAACGCTTGGACGGGAGGCAGCAGGGCTCAAGGTGGAAAGAAGGCAGCTGACAAAGCGTATTTTAAAATAGAAGAAGAGAAGCTTACGTATTTAACCGCTATTGCACCTGAAGAACTGGATGCGTTTAACGTGATGGTGCAAGAGCTGGTGAATTATAGATTCTTGCAATATGAACAGCGCTTAACCAATAAGGTGATAGAGGGTGAATCAAGCCCTGTAAATGGATTACCCGATGCCGCTAATTCAATCCCTTATTTCAGCGACTTAAAAATCGCCTGTGGTCACTTCCGTACCAGTAGCCATGAAACAGAAGAAATTGAACAGATCGCCTTGCCAGAAAAATACGGCACGCTAGATCCTGCAAAGCACTTCATTGCTCGCGCAAAGGGTAACTCCATGAATGGGGGTAAACACCCCATACATGATGGCGATTATTTATTGCTTGAGCATATTACGTCTAATAACGCAGGCAGCATCAGTAACCAGATTGTTGCGATTGAGCGTCAAGATAGCAGTGGTGATGATCAATACCTTTTACGTTCGGTTAATAAGCTTGGCCAAGGCCAGTATGAGCTAATTGCACAGAATAGCGATTATGAACCTATGATGGCTACTGAAGATATGGCTACGTTTGCGCGGTTGAAGGATGTAATTGACCCTATGGATTTATATCTGCATCAATCGTTTATGCGTGCGGATATCCCGGGTTTGTTTGGCCTTGAGTTTAATAAAGGCGCTTGGGAAGCAGGGCATGTTTGTCCTGGCGGTTCAGATGATCAATTTATTTTAGTGACACTGAATAAGCAGGGTAAAATTACTGAGCATCAATACCATGACTTTTTTACTGATGGTGAAACCTTTCATTGGCAAACACAAAATAGCGTAGGGCCAGATAGTGGTCGTGGTAGAGGTCTCATTAATCATAAGGCCAATGGTAGTAAACTGCATTTGTTTGTGCGTAAGAACAAATTAGAAGCTAAGAAAGGTGCCCCGTTTTATTACTGTGGCACGGTGAATTATGATTCTCATGAGGGTGAGAAGCCTATGAGTGTTGTTACTGGGCTTGATAATGAGCTGTCGGAATATTTGAAGTTGGAGCTTATTGGGTAGATCTGCTTCACATCGGTGCAACAAAGGAAGAGGCACGCTTTAAAGTGGAAATGGATTTTGGCAGAGAATTTTTCAAGTTTAGTCGCCGTCTTGAATCATTAAAATTATTAAGAGTTAAACCTGTGAGTAAAACCCAAAGAAACGAGCCCTGTCCGTGTGGCAGTGGTAAAAAATA
>Ga0193962_1000805_pt1 | contig 14673 bp, 16 predicted proteins | sample FB_5_MG_FD_140335 | JGI IMG/M metagenome (GOLD analysis project Ga0193962, IMG submission 140335) | Microbial mat bacterial communities from the Broadkill River, Lewes, Delaware, United States - FB_5_MG | ecosystem: Environmental > Aquatic > Freshwater > River > Microbial mats | place: USA...
ACGCGCCAAGGGAAGAAAAAGACTGACCACGGTTTAAATCTTTTAGGGGTGTATTGAGTAACTATTCTTTACCCAAAGATGTACGGCTTCGGAAACGAGCCGAATTTTTAAAGCTTTCACGACATGGTAGAAAGATACGAACCAGCTATTTTATAGCTGCTGTTTCCAAGGGAACAGAAAAAAACAATCGAATTGGAATTACCGTATCTAAAAAAGTGGGGAATGCAGTCGCGCGCAACAGAATAAAAAGGCTTGTAAGAGAGTATTTCAGACACAGGAAAGATTTTGTATCCGGAACAAACGACATCAGCATAATTGCAAGAAAAGGTCTGACAGCACTGTCCAATAAACAAATTTATGAAAAGCTTAGTAAACTTTTTGAAAAAATTGCATTGGCATAAATGATCAGGCAGCTGTTATCCATATTGATCAGGTTTTATCAGATTTTTATATCGCCGCTCCTTGGTACCCATTGCAGATATGAGCCATCGTGTTCGCACTATGCCCTGGAAGCGATTCAAAAATATGGCAGCATAAAAGGCAGCATTTTGGCAATAAAAAGAATATTGCGCTGCCACCCGTTCCGACCTGGCGGTTATGATCCGGTCCCTTAAACCAGCTTTAAAAAGACAATCTGTTAAGCGTCACCTGCCTTCCTCTTTCTTTACAGTTTTAAGACAACCCCCTTGTTTTTAGGAGAGAAGATGGATGATCAAAAACGATTATTTTTAGCTGTGGTGCTGTCAATTGCAGTCCTTTTGGGCTATCAGTACTTTGTCGCACCCGCACCCCAGCCTGATAATCAAAACCAGAACGCCCCGTCACAGACGATGGATTCGTCTGAATCCGATTCCGCAAAGGTTTCGGACTTCACCCCCAAGACAGTAGACGCACCTGCCCCGGCAGCCCAGACCGACTTACGGGACTTTCGTACCATAACGCTGTCCACCCCCTACTACACCATTGCCGTCAGTGAACATAAAGCTGCGGTAACAAGCATGACCCTCAATGAGTACAGGGAAACCAATGACGAGGGGTCTCCTGCAAAACAGCTGGTGACTGAGGAATTAGCCGATCTTACCGGGGGTATCTTTTCCATTGATACCGCCAAGGGAGGTATCAGGGGACTAGGCGATGCTGTTTTCTCATCCGATGCGGGCAGCACGGATCTTTCCCTGAACCAAGGGGAAAAAAGCATTACATTTTCCTGGACAAACCCGGACGGCATTACCGTCAAAAAGATACTGACTTTCAAGGCGGACTCCTACCTTATCCATTGTGACATCATTGTTCAAAATGGCTCGGGCATGCCGCTCAAAGACGGCATCAGCATTTGCGTTCCCGGTTATTTCAATGACGATGTAAAAAAACGCTCCCGGTTCGCATATGAAGGACCGGTCGCCTACCTTGACAACAAATTCACCACCATCAAACCCAAGGACATTGAAGACAAGGACACCTATTCGGGAATTGTGGGCTGGGCTGGATACACCGGCCGTTATTTCCTGAGGGCGGTGATGCCGGATACCCCGGAGGACGCCACCTTGAAGCTCACCTTTGCCAATGATGTTGTAACCAACCGGCTGGTTACCCAACTCCCCAGACTGGATCCAGAAAAACAACATCAGCAGTCCTTTACCCTGTTTATGGGCCCCAAAAGCCATAAAATGTTAAGCCAGTACGACAATTTATTGAAAAAATCCATTAATTTCGGTTTTTTTGATATCATAGCCAGGCCGCTGCTCATTGCCATGAATTTTATCCATGACATTATCCCCAACTACGGAGTGGCCATTATTCTTCTGACCATCCTCATCAAACTCATATTCTGGCCCTTGGGGACTAAAAGCTACAAGTCCATGAATGAGATGAAAAAAGTACAGCCTTTGATGATGGAGATCCGGGAAAAGTACAAAGACGACAAACCGCGCATGAATCAGGAGACCATGGCATTGTACAAAACGTACAAGGTCAACCCGGCCTCCGGGTGCCTGCCGCTGCTGGTGCAAATGCCCATTTTCTTTGCCCTGTACCGCATGCTCTACATGGCCATTGAGCTGCGCCACGCGCCATTTTTTGGATGGATTACGGATCTATCCGGTCCAGACCGCCTGTTTAACTTTAATTTTGCCATCCCTTTTATGGACGCACCTTACGGTATCCCCGTGATGACACTTTTCATGGGTGCATCATTCCTGCTCCAGCAGAAAATGACACCCACGGCCGGGGACCCCATGCAGGCAAAAATGATGATGCTTATGCCCATATTCATGACCGTTCTGTTTATCAACTTTCCGGCAGGACTGGTTCTGTACATGTTTGTCAACAACATCATCTCAATGGGCCAACAGTATTACACACAAAAGATCTTAGCCTAAGGAGGACGCATGAACCAACCTCTTGAATTTACCGGAAAGAATGTTAACTCCGCCGTTGAGGCGGCCTGTAAGCAGCTTGATATCCCTCAAAAAGAATTAAAATACAATGTAATCTCAACGGGAACAACCGGTATTTTCGGTATTGTCGGTCGCAAAGACGCCCGGATCCGGGTGACGGTTCCGGCCCAAAAAACACAGCAATCCAACGAAGACAAAGAAGGCATTCTCTCCATTGTGGATGAGGCCTTTGGCCAGAACCAACCACAACCCAAACCACAACCCAAACCTAAACCCAAAGAGGCTGCCCCTGCACCCAAAAAGCCAGCTCCCAAACCAAGGCAGCTAAAAGAAAAAGAACCCAAAGAGGCGCCGAACAGCCCTGATAAAAATCTTCAGAATCCCGAAAACGAACCTAAACTTGAAGAGGAAGATACCGGACGGTGGGATGCCCGCCCGACCCCCAGACCTGAAAGGCCAAACAAAGAGGAACTGCCGCCGGAGCCGGTTTCCCAGACATCCATTGACTTAGGCGTTGAAACGGTCCAAAAAATGGCAGACCTGATCACCGAAGACGCCCATGTTGAAGCCATCGTCCAAGAGAACAAACTAACCCTTCAAATCAATGGCGGAAATACCGGCATTCTGATTGGCCGCAAGGGTCAGACCCTGGACGCCATGCAGTTTCTTACGGATAAAATTATCAATCGCCAGAGCGAATCCCGTGTCAGGGTCAAAGTTGATATTGAAGGCTATATGGAAACCAGGAAGGCAAATCTAAAGCACCTGGCCCTGAAAATGGCGGAAAAAGCCAAAAAAACCGGCCGACCTGCCACTATTAATCAGATGAGTGCCCAGGACCGCCGTATTGTTCATCTTGCCCTAAAGGAAGATGCCCAGGTTCGCACCCAGAGCATGGGAGACGGCTATTACAGACGTTTGGTTATTTTCCCCAAAAAACGCAACGCCTACAGGGGAAAAAAGCGGTTCAAGAAGTAAATGACAGATACAATTGCCGCAATAGCCACCCCGTTTGGAAGCGGCGGCATCGGTGTCATCCGGGTTTCAGGACAACAGTCCTTTGATCTGGCAGCTAAAATTTTTTCAAAGACACCGGCCGATGGGGAGAAAAAGGCACCGCAATTTATTTCCCACAGGGTAAGCCACGGCTTTATATGTGACGGGGACACCACTGTTGACGAAGTGCTTGTCATCCCCATGAAAGCCCCGCGTTCCTATACAGCCGAGGATGTTGTGGAGATCCAGGCCCACTCCGGCACCATTGTTCTTCGCCGTATTTTAGACCTGCTGTTCAGCCTTGGCGCACGCCCGGCAGAACCCGGAGAATTTACCCGGCGAGCCTTTTTAAACGGCCGAATCGACCTGACCCAGGCCGAAGCCGTGGCCGATATCATCAATGCGCGATCGGACTCATCCCTAAAGTTTGCCGCCTCCCAGAACCTTGGCATGCTCGGTCAAAGTATCCAGGACATGATATCTGTCTTAACCCAGTTTCATGCCCGGCTTGAGGCTGCCATTGATTTCCCCGATGATGCAGGGGCATTTTCCTACACCAGCCAGGATAAAACCAAACTTCAATCCCTTGCAGACAAAATTGGGGGGCTTATCCAGCAGCACAAGGATGCCTGCTTTTTAAAAACCGGCATACGCCTGGCCATCTGCGGGGAACCCAATGTTGGGAAATCCAGCATCATGAATCGGATTCTGGAAAAGGAAAAGTCCATTATAACGGCCATCCCAGGTACCACCCGGGATCCCATTGAAGACAGCCTGACTATTGAGGGCATTCCCTTTGTCGTTGTTGATACGGCCGGCATCCATCAGACAGATGACCTTGTGGAAATCATCGGCATTGAAAAGGCCAGGGATCAGATAGACGCTGCTGATATTGTCCTGTATGTCATTGAACCGGGGAAACCCTTTCCCCAAAAAACGGTATCAACGATCCTCCCGGAAGATAAGCCGGTCATTTTTGCCATCAATAAAATGGACCTGGCTGATGAACTTGATCTGCCCCAACTGCCTGGGAGATATGCCGACCCAAGCCCCGTGGAAATTTCGGCACTCACGGGAAAAGGTATAAACACCCTTAGAACAAGACTTCTGGAAACCTGTATCGGTAACCTTGAGATTGGAGATGATGCAGTCATCCCCAATCTTCGGCATAAAAACGCCCTTGTCCAGGCCCTTGAACACATGACCACTATGATGGAAGGGCTTGAAAACGGTCAGGAGGAAGAGACCCTGGCACTGGATGTTAAACATTGTATTGACCATCTCGGGACAATTACCGGGGACACTGCGCCTCCGGATATCCTTGATGCTGTTTTTAATAATTTCTGCATAGGGAAGTAAAGGTACACCCATGGATTTAAATAAACATTTTGTAAAATATGAAGCGCTTGTCGGCATGGTGGACCAGGTCTTTGACCGGGTTAAAAAGGAGTTCCCCAAAGAAGTCTTCTGCAGGGAAAAATGCTCGGATTGCTGCTATGCCATTTTTGATCTGACCCTGATCGAGGCGTTGTACCTGAATCACAAATTTAGCGAAAATTTTTCAGGCAAAGAAAAAGCCGAGCTCATTGCCATTGCTGATAAAACAGACCGGGCTTTGGCCAAAATGAAGCGGGATGCCTACAAAAAAGTCAAGGACGGGGCTGACCAGCTTGAAATTGTGGGAAGAATGTCCCAGGAACGGGTCCGCTGCCCCCTTCTGGGTGAAAATAATCTGTGCTTGATGTACGACAAGCGGCCCATCACCTGCAGGGTATACGGGATACCCACCTCCACGGCAGGGGCATCCCACATCTGTGGCCGGACCAACTTTGTCCAGGGCAAGGCCTATCCCACCCTGAACATGGACAAAATATACACCCAGCTCCAACTTTTGTCTGCGGAACTGGTAAAAGATATTAAATCGACCAACATCCGGATGCATGAATTGCTTATCCCTGTATCCATGGCGATGGTCACCCTGTTTAACGATGAATTTCTTGGAGTGAAAAAAGATGGGTGAAACACACTTTTCCCCGGAGGAAATAGAAGAGAGAAAAAAGGCCATTTTCGATGCCATGGGAAAACGGGGCCAGAAACAAATTATGAAAACGGGGTATGACGACTGGAATCCGTTCCAGGAACCCAAAGATCCCATTGACATCCGCAAGGATAAAACAAAACGAACCTCCCAGGAGCTAATCCGGGAGTTTCTCACGGCCATTGATGCGGATGAATATTCCAACAGCTATGCCCAGGGCGCCCTTGAAATGTGCCTTGGCATCATAAATGACGAAGAAAAAATCAAAGGCATGTTTGATTTTGCCCAATGGTATACAGAACTGCTTAAAAAAGAGGGACATGATTCCCTTTGACCGGAACCGTGCCCTGGATATTCTTCATGATGCCGAGGTACGCCTGACCGCCAGGGCTTATATCCTTGAAATCAGCCGGGAATTTTCCCTGACACCATTCCAAGCAAAAAAAGCGCTCACATCCCTTGTTCAAAGCCAGGATGTGGCCTACCAGGATCTGTATGGATCCACCTATGTCATGGAAGGCTTTTCAAAACCGGTCCGGATCACGGACCGGTTTTTTATTCTGCCCCCTGATGTTGAAAGTATTGCGGGCCCCAATGACATAGATATCCGGATAAGCGTCGGCATCTCCTTTGGTACAGGTCACCACCCCACCACCCGGCTTTGCCTGGCAGCCCTGGACAATCTTTTTTTCTCAACAGGGCAGTCAGACCATCTTCAAGGCGGCAAGGCTGGGGATATCGGCACGGGTTCCGGGGTGCTTGCCATGGCTGCCTGCCTTGCAGGCATGTCCCGATGCATGGCCTGGGAAACAGACCTCAATGCGGTTAGCGAGGCCCGCCGGAATGTTGCAGCCAATGGCCTTGAAAACAGAATAAACGTTATCCACGACATCATGACGGTCCAGGATTTAAAGCTTTCCCTTGTCATGGCCAACTTAAGATTTCCCACCCTTAAGCAGATTGCACCGGACATTTGTTCAATCCTTGTACCCGGTGGAAACCTGATTCTTTCAGGGGTCAGGGCCTGGGAAATGGATAACCTGAAAACCCATTACAGCGCCATGGGATTTTCCATAGACTGGGAACGGGAAGAAAAGCAGTGGGGAGCCTTAACGCTAACCAAAAAGCCATAGGGGAACGTATGCGACCAGCCGTTCAACTTCTTATTCTTATAACCGTACTTCTGGTTTTAAGCGTATCCCAGGCCAGGTGTGATGTGTACAGCTGGATTGATGAAAACGGAATCCGGCACTTTTCCAATGTCAGTTTGCCTTATGGGAAAAAGGCGACACAAATCCCCGAAGCTGTCAGTGCGACCATAGATCAATCCAATTTTAAGGTCACAAAAGTGTTTGACGGGGATACCGTACAGGTTCAAGGACAGGATCTTGAATTTCGAATCCGCATGGTGGCCATGGACGCCCCGGAAACCGGGGGATATAAAAAAAAGGGGCAGCCCTATTCCCAAAAGGCAAAAAAGGTTTTACGGCAGCTCATTCAGGGAAAAAAAGTCCGGTTGAAACAATACGGTACCGGGGGATACAACCGAATTCTGGCGGAAATTTTTTCCCAGGGTCGCAATATTAATCTAATCATGATTCGCCAGGGCCTTGCCGAAGTATACCGGGGCAGATTACCTAAAAACCTTGATTCCGGCCCTTACAAGAAGGCCCAGGCTGATGCCAGGCGCAGACGGGCTGGCATGTGGTCCCAGGGGAAAGCTTATAAAAGTCCTAAAACATGGCGTAAAGAAAATCCCAGGTAGTGTTTAAACGAAAAGTCACCCATCTGCGCCTTGCATATGGGTGACTTTTCGTCCAAACACGGAAATTGTTCCTGCTGCTTTTTATTGCAGGCACAGTGAATTTTTTGCATGGATCAATGATTCCGACGTCTCATCTCTATACACCTTTATCAGTCCGGGCATCACCGCATTGCGTCCGTTGAACTTTGCTTTGTAAAGCATTGAATCAGCATTTTCAACCAGTTTTACGATATCGGCATCGGCCCCCAACTGAGCCACGCCAAAACTACCAGTCACCCGTATAGTGCTATTATTAAAGGGGATACGCAATGCACAAATTTTTTGTCTGAGTCTGTCTGCAAGTTCAATGGCATGGGCTTGATCGGTTTCCGGCAGGATGGCGATAAATTCTTCACCACCGTACCTGGCAAAGATATCCTCTGTGCGTATATTCCGGCGAACCAGCCGGCTGACTTCCTTCAACACCTCATCGCCGCCTAAGTGGCCGTAAGTGTCGTTTACAGATTTAAAATGATCCAGGTCAAACATAAAAACAGACAACGGTTTTCTGTGCCGGTCGGCACTTGCGGCATGCCCCTTAAGCTGGGCCTCAAAAGCCCCGCGGTTATAGCAGCCGGTTAAAGGATCGATGGCGGCGGCATCCTTGAGGCCCTGGATCTTAATCTGTCTTGAGAGGGCTGCGCTACAGCCCTGGAGGACAATGCGGACCACATCATCATGAAATGCAGTGATGGGCCTGCAGGGCATCATATAAAGCCGTGAATAACAATTTTCTTCTTTATGGTCGTAATGCACCAGGGAATCCAGACTGAATTTTTCCAGACACTCTTCCTGATCTTTATGAAGATTAAGATAGGTCAGGTCTTTGCTGTCCTTAACCTGGAAATCTTTTATGATAATATCTTCTATGGACGTTTTATACATTCTGGGATCCAGCCAGACATCCACCCCGGCATTCTTTTTGTTCACAAAGGCAAAAAGCCTGTACCCAAGAATACCCTTCAGGCAGTCCGCTACTTCATTTATAATTTCTGAAGGGGATGTTTTTCCATTCAAATCCACAATATGGCGGGCCAATTTGTTCTGTGCATGGGTCTTGCTCAGGGAAGATCCGAATACCAGGCCGAAAACAAGTGATAACCGATGGCTGAATCTATAAAAGGTTTTACTCATGGCTCTTCCTTTCTTAATAAATATTAAAGCTATAAAAAGCAACAAGCATGCCAGTCCTATTCAACACAAAGCCATTCGCTTACATTTCAACACTTTACACAGAAACCACACGTAATCCGAATCCAACAGGCAGGAAAAATTTGCAGGGTTCAGCGTCACGCTCCCGCCACCCCCGCCAAAGGCCTGACACCGGACGCTGCCGTTGATCTTGAAAGAAGATTCCCTTGTCATCTGTTGCTTTTTCAAGTTATCTATTAACTTACAATGTCAAGAACCCTTAACGACAAACAAATGAATTAAACAGGCTCGGATGAATGCCGTCTTTAAAAAAAAATAACACCATTCTAAATTTCCCCAGATACAGGAAATTATCACGTAAGATCAACGGACTCTTGCAGAGCTGGGCCGCTCTGTTTATCTGTTTCGCTTTGTTGATCCTTTTTTTGCCTGCCCCGACAGGCAAACCCCTTTGCCTAATTTTTTCCATGATCAACGGATCATTTATCATCCTGCTGCTTTCATGGCTTAAAAACCTTAAATCATTTATGAAAGAGACCGGATTAATCTTGTCTAATTCAAAGGATTTGATGTGGGCTATGGACTCCCGGCTGAACGTTACAGTCATTTGCGGAGATCCCGAACATATATCCGGTAACAACACCATGGCGCTTTTAAATAAACCGTTGGCTTCCATTTTACCCGAAGATGCAAGGGATCAATTCAATACCCGTATTCGTGAAAACCTGCCCTTTTCCATGGAGTGCCTTATTTCAAACGGTGAAAATTCGACACTGCCTGTACAAATCCTGGCCGAGCCTATCCATGGATCCGGCCAGGATACATTTCACGGCATCATACGAGATGTCTCAGATCAAAAAAAACTGCAGCGCCTTGAAAAAGAACTTAACAGTTCAAAGCAATTAAAGAACCTAGGACGCCTTGCCGGCAGCGTTGCCCATGATTTGAACAACATCCTGGCAGGCATTGCCACCTATCCTGAAATACTTCTTCTCGATGAAAATCTGGAGCCTAAGATCCGGAAAAGTCTTACCATTATCAAAGAATCCGGCCGGAACGCCTCTGCCGTGGTCAGTGATCTATTAACCATCTCCAGGAGTACCAGGGAGGATTGCCAGGTCCTGAATATCAATACGATTATTGAACGGTTCATGACCGGGCCCGAATTTAAAAAAATAAAAGCCGCATACGAGAAGCTTGAAATTGAGATGCACCTTGAGCCTGAACTTTTAACCATATCCGGCTCGTATATACATATTGAAAAAAGCATTATGCATCTTCTGATCAATGCACTTGAAGAGACTGCGGCAACGGCAAGCCGCAGCAACGGCACAATCGTGCTGTCAACGGCCAACTATTATGTGGACAAAACGAAAGACGAACACACGAAACAAAATCTGTCCCCGGGCGAATATGTGATGCTTGAAGTGCTGGACGCCGGCAAAGGCATCCCTGAAGAGTACCTGAATAAAATATTTGATCCCTTTTTCACCAAGAAGGAAATGGACAGATCCGGCACCGGTCTTGGCCTGACCGTAGTAAAAAATACGATTCTCAATCATCGAGGAAAAATTTTTGTTGCGTCAGATGAAAATGGTACAAAATTTACACTGCTGTTTCCGGTCCTTCGCTCGGAGCTGCCCATGGCAAATCAACCCGCCTCCCTCGATGAAATCAGAGGAAACGGGGAAACCCTTCTGGTTGTAGATGACCTGGCAAGTCAGCGCAAAATTGCAGAAACCATCCTTAAAAATTTAGGGTACAAAGTTTTTAGCGTTGCTGACGGGATTCGTGCCCTTGATTTCATCATACATACCCCTGTGGACCTACTGATTTTAGACATGGTCATGGCCCCGTCCATTTCCGGGCTTGAGACATACAAGCGGATTAAAAAAATCCGACCGGACCAAAAAGCCATTCTTGCAAGTGGACATTCGGAATCAGAAGATGTATTAAAAGCCCAGTCTATAGGTGCAGGTACCTTTGTTAAAAAGCCCTATACCATATTGGATATGGGCATTGCCGTAAAAGAGGAACTTGACGAATAATGGAGATTTTAAAAACAAAAGCGGATATGCAGACCTGGTCTGCTGCGAAAAAAAAACAGGGAAAGACAATCAGTTTTGTACCCACCATGGGATACCTTCATAAAGGGCATGTTTCCCTTCTTGAAATAGGCAAACCCTTGAGTGATGAACTGGTGCTAAGCATTTTTGTCAATCCCACCCAGTTTGGCCCCAATGAAGACCTGGACGCCTACCCCAGCAACATCCAAAATGACCTTGATCTGGCCCAGCAGGCCGGTGTGACAGGGGTTTTCCTTCCGGAGAAAAGCGAAATGTACGGGCCTGGCTACCAGACCCATGTCTCTTTGGACCATCTTCCCCAATACCTATGCGGTCGCTCACGCCCGGTCCATTTCGGTGGGGTGGCCACGGTGGTAACCAAGCTATTCAACATTGTCATGCCGGATGTGGCGATTTTCGGAAAAAAAGATTTCCAGCAGCTTGCCGTCATCAGACAGATGGTGAAGGACCTGGATTTCAATATCCGAATCATCGGTGGGGACATCATCAGGGAGAAAGACGGGTTGGCCATGAGTTCCAGAAATGCCTATCTTACGCCGGAACAGCGCGCCTCGGCCGTCTGTCTTTCCCAGGCCATCCGCCTTTTAAAGCAAAAAGTTGCCCAAGGCGTCCGGTCTGTTCCGGATCTTGTCAAGGAAGCCCAAGCCTTTATTCTCTCATTTGACCACACCCGGGTTGATTACATTGAACTGTGCCATCCCCGGACCCTAGAACCTGTGGAAACCGTCCAGGCAGAAACACTTGTTGCCATGGCCGTGCAGGTGGGAAAATCAAGACTGATTGACAATGCCCTTATCGAGCCCGTCTGACCTTTTTGGGCACCGGCGGGCTCACCACGACAATGACCCGACACTTTTTTAAAAAAGTGTGACGTTCGGTTGCCCTGTCCAGGGTTTTGGCATCGGCCATGCTCATCACAATGGCACCGGTTTTGTCCCCGGTCGTTCTTAACGCCTTGAGCAACAGGGGATTTGAACCGGCCCTGTCAGACGCAAGAGCCTGGTCCATGTCGGATACATAGGCGCAGACTCCGTTCTGAACGGCAAATTCCCGACTTATAAAAACAGAGGAATAGATCTCCCTGCCCTGTTCACTGACAATGGTAGGATAAAGGACGGGTTCGACATTTAACCTTCTTGCATCCACAATCAGCCCGGTATATGGCTTAGCGCCGACAGCCGCTGAGGGTGTGTTTTCAGCCGGTTCCGCCGAACCCTGCTTCAATTCGTTGATCTTGGGGATCTGCCGGATGTGATCCGGAAGCACCAGCTGAAGAAACCCGCCATAGAATGTAGCTGCCACCCAGACTTTTACATCCAGGGCAGATGTATACATTTGGCGGCGAACCCCGGCATCCTGGGCAACCGTCTCAATCCCGGCAAGAATGGTATCATGGGTTGATGCATATTCCCCAACCGTGAGATCCCCTGAAATTTTCATCTGTTTGAGAATGGCAATCAGGTTCCGGGTGGCACAAGTCCTGGCAGACCCAGGCATGGCCACAGCCGTGCCTCCGGCATTGATTTCAGGGGCGGCCTGGCCTGTGGCCGTGACAAAACCGGTTGTCCAGTCTATGTATCCGTTTTCAAGGGATTGACGGTATTGGGGCAAGGCTTTTTCCGTAAACATGATCATGCCCAAAACGACGATCCAGAACATCAGCATTTGATGGATTTTCATCCATTAATCTCCCCGACCTTATAATGAACCGATAAAATGCTGCTCAACCAGATCAGCAAGCGATCCGATATCCTCTAACCCAAAACACGGTTTTTCTCCGGGCCGGATATACGTATCCGTCACAAAAGCAACAAGATTGTGGTCTTCAAGGCACAGTGGTACTTCATGGGGACTGTCTTTTCTGAAAATTTCAATCTTGGGAAGACAGAATGTCTTGAATCCTTCAGCAAGAATAAGGTCCATATCACCCAGATAGTGAAAAAATTTCTCTTCGGCCGGACGGGTATCTTCTTTTACCAGGGCCACCTTTGTATCTGTTACAACAAGGGAGGCAACCGCACCGGCATTTTTATGCCGCCAACTGTCCTTCCCCTGTTTGTCAAAATTAAAGTTATGATGGGTATGCTTTACCGACCCCACACGAAAGCCCCGTGCGCTCAGCTCTCTGATCAGCTTTTCCATCAAAGTGGTTTTCCCGGAGTTGGATTTGCCGACAATTAAAACAACCTGGGGAGGGGTTTTGCCGTTCATATACACAGCCTTGAATTTTTTTATTCTTGAACCATGGATTAAATGTCGCTAAGGTATAGAATGTACCCTTAAGAAAGTCAAGAAAAGGAGGATATTATGGATTTATCTTATATTTGCGTTAATCATAATTGTTCGTTCCCAGGGGCAAATTCCTTTGAAATGACATTTAAATCAGAATACATCATGGATGAAAATAATGTTGCCGGCATGTTCTGTCCGTTTTGTGGAAATGAACTAATGCAGGTACGGGTTCCGGATGTATTCCCGGAGAATTTATCAAAGGACAACACAATATAGCCGAGCTGAATCAAACGTAATTTGTTTTGGGTCGGCTTATAAAAAGTCATGAACTTTCGGTTAAAAATATATTCTGCAATTTTTATTGTCTTACTTTCAGTTGGCAGCATTGGATTCATGCTGTTTGAGAATATGTCACTGGTCAATGCCATATATTTTTCAATTGTAACGATGGCGACGGTGGGCTATGGGGATATCCACCCTCAAACTGCAATCGGTAAAATTCTGACGATCATCATCATTATTGGGGGGGTCGGAACATTTCTAAGTGTCGTTGCCAGTATTACAGACGTGTTTGTCAATCGTCGTGAAGAAAAAAGTCGGCAGGAAAAAGTGAACATGGTATTGGGACTGTTTTTCAGTGAAATGGGAAACGACCTTTTAAAATCTTTTGTTCAATTTGATAATGAAGTTGACGCGTTATACGACAATCTAAAAATTTCGATAAAATGGGAAAATAAAGACTTCAACAACGCATATCATCTTTTAGAAAAACACCGTATTTCAATCAATTCGCATAAAGGAGATATGCAGGATTTATTAGGACGTATGCAAAGCCGAGCAGATTTGCTTTTAAGATTAATTGAAAATCCAATTATTCAAGAACACGAGCATTTTAGCGAATTGCTACGTGCAATATTCCATCTGCGAGATGAACTCTCACACCGCAACAATTTATCCGAATTATTGGATACTGATCGTAAACACCTTGAAGGGGATATCTCAAGAGTCTATAGGTTGTTGATATTTGAATGGTTACGTTATCTTCGTTATATCAAAACCAACTATGGCTATCTTTTTTCTTTGGCCATTCGCACCAATCCCTTTGACTCGAACGCAACAATTACGGTAAAAACTTAAAAGTATCATCCGTATTTTATACACGACTTAAAAAATCCGGATGAGCCTCACCCCGTCCAGCCGAAGCCTCGCATTCAGGATCAAGGATTTAAAATGTGCCTGCGCTTTGATCACGGCCTCAGCTTCTTTACTCGAAATACCGGGGTTGATTTTTGAAAGGGTGACCAGGCGATCCGTTTCCCGGGTCAGCACCTTCTCCATTTTAGCTGCGCCGTCAAGCCGATGCGTCTGTGCCGTTTTTCGGGCCAGGTGCTGGCTTTTATCCAGCATGTCCGGAAGGATCTCTTGAACCACTTGCGGCAAGTCCAGAAACCAGCCTGGATCATCTGACATAAGAGACAATTCCCAGTTGGCAGGCAGATCCCCAGGGGTTAGCGGTTTTCCGGTATGGTCAACCACAACACGAATCGGCAGCGCGGGAAGAAACCTGTCGGCCAAAGATGTGTCCCCATCAGGAAGATCCAGCAGGAAAAGCGTTTCAAGCAGCATTCCCTGCCGGCCTGTGCCCGAAAGCCTTGCCACGGAAGCCTGTCCCTCTGCCTGGGTAATAAAATACTCCATCACCTGGCGTACAAAGGGATGGTCCCAGGTTAAAAAATCAAGATCGTCACGGGCAATGGCAGTGGCCCTGTCAAAGGTGACAAATTTGCCCCCACCGCTCAGTGTGGGAAAATTTTCATCGGTCATGCGATCCGATATAAAAGAAACCACCGAATTACCCGAAACCTCGGTGATCTGATCGGTTTCAATGCCGTAACCATCCAGCAAATCCACCATTAAATTGTGAAGCTCTTGGGATTTTTCCGTTTGTTGAATCATCTGAATTAAGGC
>Ga0193962_1000807_pt1 | contig 14669 bp, 10 predicted proteins | sample FB_5_MG_FD_140335 | JGI IMG/M metagenome (GOLD analysis project Ga0193962, IMG submission 140335) | Microbial mat bacterial communities from the Broadkill River, Lewes, Delaware, United States - FB_5_MG | ecosystem: Environmental > Aquatic > Freshwater > River > Microbial mats | place: USA...
CAATGATGACTCTTGATAGCCTTCATAAACATGTCTAAGAGCTACCTCCATTCCATCAGGATTAATACGCCCTCCTTTAGTTGTTCCATAAACTTGATAATTTCGTTTTCTATCAGCTTTTTTTGCTGGTGCGATTTCAGACCAAACTTTAAAGTTTGTCATTCCAAGCTCATCAAACTTATCGTTGAGACGTTCCCTCCCAAATAAGCGAATGGCCGAATTAAAAGCATCGTTATCAGAATAGGCGATCAATCCATAAATTTCCTTATCCCAATTTAAATTTTCTCCTATATAACTGTCATAGCTATAATCAGATAAGTTAATTTCACCTTTTTCTACCATGTCAATAATCGCTATGGCTAGTGGCAACTTAATAACTGATGCTGCCATAAAATAAGCATCTGTTGAATCTGTAACCGCATCGTCATAAGTCCAATCACCATTCACGCGATAATTATACCCTGTTTTTAGCTCTGTTATTGAAATCCCATATTGGCCCTGGAGAGGATATTTTTCTAATGATGCTTGAAAAAGTTCTTGGATGTTTTCCTTAAAAATAAGCGCTTCAAAACCAATAACAATTTTATCTGTTTCTGCAACTTTTATTGGGTACATAGTATAAGATTCTACAACAATTCGTTCAAGTGTTTCAAATGTTAGCATTTCCTCAGGAGATGATGATTTGAAAAATTGGTCAAATTTTTCAGTATCAATCGGCGTTCTTAACAAGATATACAACTGTTTAATCGCTCTTTTAAAGTCACTATTGCTTATATAATCTTGCTGATCATCTTTAGCTTTCATCATGGAAAATTGCTCTGCCATCCATTCATACTTCTTATCTGCATCAACAGCACCTGACTCCATTTTATCCGCTATATATATTTCTAATTGTTCACGACCTTCAATATTCAACAGATAAGTTTTTACCAAAAATTCACTTAACTCTTCCTTCGTCACATGTGCCGACGCCTCTACCGAAAAATTGCTCTCGTTTGTAGCAAACGTAATATTTTGAAATACTACCCCAAATGTGATTATGACCACCACTTGTAAAAAAAATAATTTGATTAATTTTGACGTTCTCAAATGAGTCCTCCCTTTAACTATAGCCTTCTATATAATAATTCTTTCTAGCACCCATCATTATATCAAATGTCCAGGTTTAAATAAATATATGTTTATTTATTTTATTTTTAACGCATTAAAAGAGGTTGCTCCAATAAGCAACCTCTTTATAAAAAGTAGGCCTATTTCACTTTAAACTTACTAACAGAACGACTTAAGTCATCAGCCAAACTCGCTAAATTTCTACTAGCGTCGACAATTTGTGCCATTGATGAAGATTGTTGCGTAACAGCAGCAGAAGCTTCCTCAGTACTTGCTGCATTCTCTTCAGCAATTGCCGAAAGGTTTTGAATGGTATCAAGAATCTCACTTTTTTTCTGTTCCATATTTTTTTCTGAAACATTAAGATTTTCAATAGCGCCAACAGATTCTTCAACAGCACCAAAGATTTCCTTATACTTATCTTCTGTTTCCTTAACACTATCAACTTGCTCCTTAACAATTTCATTAACGCGCTGAATTGTTTCAACAGCTAAATTAGATGTTTCGGTTAACTCCCTAACAATTTCATCAATTTCTTTTGTTGACTGTGTTGATTGTTCAGCAAGCTTTCTTATTTCATCTGCTACAACAGCAAAACCCTTCCCCGCATCACCAGCTCTTGCCGCTTCAATCGCTGCATTAAGAGCAAGTAAATTCGTTTGGTCTGCAATGGAAGCAATCATATTACTCGCTTCACCAATCTTAGCTGTAGAATCATTTGTTTGTTTGATAACATCATAAATTTCCTTAGAAGCCTCATTGGTTTCAGATGTTTTAACCGTCAATCCATTAACGATTTCAAGTCCCTCTTGAACCATATCAACCATGGTATTAGAGGCACCATTTAGGCGTTCCATATCCATCTTATTATTCTCAATTAAATGACCTAGCTCATATGTCTTTTCGGCGCCTTTTTCAGTACTTTGAGCTTGATCTGTAGCGCCTTCAGCAATTTCTTCAATTGTTTTAGCAACTTCGTTTGAAGTATGTGATACTTCATCCGCAGTTGCGGTCATTTCTTCACTGGATGACGATACTAAATGTGATGATTCCACAATGTCATTAACTAAGGCCCTAAAATTTAAGATCATTTCGTTGAAAGCCTTGGATAACTCACCAATCTCATCTCCACGTTTCATTTCATGTTCCGATACATCGACAGTAAAATCACCACCACCAATAACGGTCGCCATTTGTGTTGCGTTTTTAATTGGTGCCAAAGTCTTACGAACACTAATGAATACAAAAGCTGCAAGTAATACTGCTCCCAAAATGAAAATTGCAACAAGAATATTTGTAAAGGCCTTTAAAGGTCCAAAAATTTCATCTTTGCTAATTAATTGAATAACACCCCACCCATTAATGAGCATTGGTTGATAGGCAACTAAATATTCTTCTCCATTATAAGTTGCTTCCGTAATATCTGTTCCACCTGCTAGGACAGCTTGTCCAGCAGCTGCTAATTCAGGAATATCAAGAAGGTTCACGCCATCTGTAAGCAATTGCTCTTCTGCTGCATAAATAAGAGCACCATCCCTACCAATTAAAAAATTAGTTCCCTCTTGACCAATAACATATTCCTCCATAATTACCGGAATATCTCCTAATGATAAGTCAGCAGAAATAACCCCCTGAATACCACTTGAATTCTGTACCGTTGTAATAGCTGATACAACCATTGTACCAGTTCCTACATCTGCGTATGGTGATGTATATGACACCTTATCCTTGTTGTTCATTGCCAAATGGTACCATGGTCTTGATTCAGGTTCATATCCTGGTGCCGATACAAAGTGTGTACTATCAATAAAAAATTTAGCCTTATTATTAGCTATCCAAACAAAGAAAAGCTTATCAAATGAATCACTATAATCTACTAATGTTTGGTCTACTGTTTTATATAATGAATGGCTTGTAATTTGGCTATGGGTTCTTACTTGCGTAAGGTAGTCAACAATATTTTTATCCAGTGCGGCCTGCCTCGCTACCTGCCCTGCTAGTGCAAAAATTTCAGAAATGTTAGACACCGCTAGCTCTGTATCCTTAAAAATCTGCTCGCGAATATTTTGCTCTAATTCTGTTTTGGTGTTATTAAAGATAAATAGACCACTACCTGTAAAGATAATGACCACTGCCAATACGACCGTCACCGTCAGCCGCATTGCTATTGATTTTCTCATAAAGTTCATAAAACCCCTCCCTAATTCATATTCGTTCTTTTTGTTTTTTACCCAAAATTTTAAAGAATACGCAAAAAGACACCTTCTTTTTAGAAAGTGTCTTGTCTTATTTGCCTTTAATTATGTCTTACTATACGCGATCCTTATCAACTATTTCATTTACAACAAACGATGCCACATCTTCTGCGTATGTTTCAGGACCAAAACCGGCATCAAAACCAAGTTCTTTAGCTAATTCATGGCTAATTCTTGGACCACCACAAATAACTACCATCTTATCTCTTAAGCCTTCTGCCTCAATTAACTCAATTAAGTTTGTAAGGTTTTTAACATGCACATCTTTTTGTGTTACAACTTGTGAAACAACAATTGCATCTGCATTTAACTCTACTGCTTTTGCAAGGAATTCTTCGTTTGGTACTTGCGATCCTAAGTTTACTGCTTCAATGCCTTTGTAACGCTCAAGGCCATAATGTCCAGCAAAGCCTTTCATATTCATAATCGCATCAATCCCTACCGTATGAGCATCTGTACCTGTACAAGCTCCTACTATAACGATATCACGTTTTATATTTTCATTAATAAAATCTTCCACGCCGTACTTATCCATTACGTCAGACTCTACTTTCGGTACATGAATTGACGTATAGTCTACTGTATGCGTACACTTACCATAAAGAGTAAACATTGTATAGCCAACGCCTAAATCTTTTGCGTCTACTACTTGTGGTTCTTCAATACCCATCTTGATAAGTAATTGTCTTGCCGCCTCTTTACCTTCATCTCCATGCGGTACTGGTAATGTAAAAGAAAATTGAACCATACCGTCGTTCATAGTATCACCGTAAGGTTTTACTTTTGTTAAATCTAATGCGTTCGACATTATTTCGCACCTCCTAACATTAGAGGAATGAATGGGTTGAAGTAAACTTCACCTTTTAGCGTTACGCCGTCAAGACCTTTACCTCCGTCCATTGCTCTTTTTACGCCTGCAAATTTTCCTTGTTCAATCGTTGGAATTAAGCCTTCGCCTTCTATTTGTACCAGCATATCCGCTGCTTCTTTCAATACTTTTTGAGCACGCTGTTGAATTACACCATCTTGCTTATATTCAATTTCGTCTCCAAAGTGTCTCATGTTGTTAAATATATACTTAGCATTTTCAATTGATAAAGCTCTATCTTGTAAAAGTGGTGTATGAATTGCTTCTGTTAACATACCAAGTAATTGTAAACTTTGGCCTGTTGTAATAGCTACCATATTAAAGAGCGCATCTTGAATATGACCTTTGAAAATGTCGCCTGTTTTATATTTTGTTGGTGGCATGTACTTAAGCGGTGCATCAGGGAAAATTTCTTTTGCCATCTGCGCCTGTGCTAATTCCAACAAGAAACCATCTTCAATATTTGGATTCATTTCAAAAGCATGACCAAGACCCATTTGCTCTTCCGGCAAACCTGCTAAAAGTGCAAACTGCTCATTAATAAATTGAGATGCCAATACTGTATGTGCTTCTTCAACTGCATCAGCAGTTGTTAAGTAGTTGTCCTCGCCAGTATTAATAATAATACCTGCAAAGCCATTGATAATTCTTGAGAAGAATTGATCAACAAGCGTTCTTTGCATATTAATGTCTCTAAAAAGAATACCATAAAGTGCGTCATTTAACATAACGTCTAATCTCTCAACAGCACCCATTGCTGCAATTTCTGGCATACATAGGCCTGAACAGTAGTTACATAATCTAATGTACTTACCAACTTCTTTGCCTACTTCATCAAGAGCAGTTCTCATTAGGCGGAAATTCTCTTGAGTTGCATATGTTCCACCGAAACCTTCAGTAGTAGGTCCAAATGGCACATAGTCAAGTAGTGATTGGCCTGTTGTTCTAATAACAGCAATAATATCCGCACCCTGTCTTGCAGCTGCTTGTGCTTGAAGAATATCTTCATATATATTACCTGTTGCTACGATTACATAAAGATAAGGTCTTGGGCCTTCGCCAAGTGTCTCTAAGTAATTGTCTCTTTCTTCTTTTTTACCCTTAATTGTCTCTACTGTTTTAACCGCTACTTCATTTATAACAGCTTGAACTTCAGTAAGTGATGACTGCTTCACTTTAGAAAGATCTAATTCCCCCGCTGAAACTGCTTCTGCAATTTCTTGAGGTGTTTTACCCGTTTCAATCATCGCATTACCAATCCAAAATGACGCACCTTCTGCAAGACCACCAATTTCTTTAATATGATCTACGACTACGTTTGGTAATGGTCGTTCAATATCATCAATACCATCGATTCCTAATAATCTCACAACGGTTCTTTCTACAGCTACCGTTGTATGTTTATCAATAAATTGTTGAATATCTTCTGCAATATTCTTAGCTGAATTTCTGGCCTGATCTACAACCGAAAAATCCAAGTTCAACTTGCTCTTCATTAATAGTTACCTCCTGTCTTATAGGGATGAAAGAATGCCTTTCGCCTCTTCCAAAATTTCTTGTTTTAACCCCATTAATCTTGAAATATTAATGGCATCCTTTGGTACTTCTTCATTGTTATGAATAACTTTCAGCCTATAATCCATATACTCATGTATACGATTCATCCCCAGCTGATCGTCACTCTTTAATTCTATAAGTAGTGCATCAAAATCAACATGGCTCAAGCCACTAACCTGATAGTGACAGACTTGTTCATCATCTGCCAATCCATCAAAATGGGTTGTGATGACAGTCATTGAATTCTTTGTTTTTAAATAATTGATGATCGCCTTTGAAATGGCATATCCTTCTTTTGGATTTGTTCCACTTGCAAGTTCATCAACCAAAATGAGCCCTTTGAGATCAGCCATTGAAATAACTTCTTTCATGTGTTCAATTTCTGCCCCAAAAGTAGAAAGCCCCTTATCTGTTGATTGATCATCTCCCACAGAAATATAAATAAAATTTCTAGGAGAATAGATCATTTCCTTTGCAGGTACGTATAAACCCATCTGCGCCATGGCTGTTAACATCCCTACCATTCGCAGTGTCACAGTTTTTCCACCCATATTAGCACCTGTAATACAAGACACGCCTTTTTCAAGGCTTATGGATACAGGTGTATAAGGTTTCTTTTCGGCTCGGTGAGAGAAGGCTATCTTCAAATGTCGCCCATCCACAATTTCCAAACATTCTTCTGTCTGAAGTCTTGGCTTTACACCTTCAACTCCTATCGCGTAATACCCTCTAGCTAAAAGAAGATCTAAGCGTCCAACACGCTGGCAATTATCAACAATTATCTCTACATACTCTTCCAATGATTTTGAAAGGTCTGTGCGGACAATGTATTCTTCTGCCTCTTCTTCTCTTTTTAATTCTGTAATTTGTTCTTCTAGTCGATCGAGTTCGTTTGTACTCCTTATTTTATAGGTAATAGTCATATAGGTTTCAGCTGAGTAAATAAGTAATGATGACGCATTAAATGCTGTGATCAAATCTTTTTCTTCCTTTTTAACGATGATTTCACCATTTAAACGCACCTTGACACCATACTCGTTTTCAACTAAATCCTTTTGATCCTTTTTAATTTTACTAATAAGATGTTCAACCGCTTTTAAATCACTTCTAATCTCCGAAAGACGTTTTGAATAACCGTCATAAATATAGAAAGTATTAACCCCTATATCTTCAGGATCTAGTATTTTTTCGATCTCCATCAATCGTTTTACCTGCGCTGACTCAGGCAATTTAATAAGAATTTTTTCTTCTAAAAGCGTCACTATACGACGCATCATGGTCGTCAAAGTTTTCACTTCAAACAACTCAGTTACACTTAATACCTCCTGAGCTGTTAACCGGTTAAAAGTACCGGATAAATCTGTAATATGTTTAAAATAGTTACGTAATTCTACAAAAGTATACCGATGCTTTTCAAGAAGACCTATAACAATTTCTGTTTCGTCATAAATACGCTGAATCTCCTCAATACGATCAGGTCCAAGTGGTCGCAAGTCCTTTTTTAATTGTTCACCATAAGGTGTATAAACATTTACACGATACTTAATAAAGTCTATGTCCAAATTGTCGTACGTTTCCTTAGATAAAATCATTAGAGTTCACATCCTTCCATTACATCTATCACGGGTACGTTATTTAAGTAGAGTCCCATTCGCTCTTTAAACAGAGTCGGGTCAAAATAATACCCCTGAGGTGCATAGGGATTAATCGTCACAGCCAAGATCTCAATTGGCTCCATCACGCGAAGATTAAGGCCTAGCTTCTTAAGTAATAGCCAGTCTCTATGGTCAATGAATACTTTAGTTGCATCTTGAATGACAAAAGTTACATGTTTATAGCGTTTGTTCATCGCGGTGATGTCCATCGCCGTCTTGGTCACAAATGATCCCGGAATGATCACTGCTTGCGTAGAATCTTCTATCGCTTCTCCAATAAGTTTCCCTGCGTTTAATGCAGTTTTAACCGCAAGGGTTCTTGATGAAAATGATTCATCAAGAAGTGTAATCTTTTTTTCGTCAAAGGCAGTTCGAGCAACCGCCCTAATACGGTCATCCCGTTCCTGCTCGATGTGAAATAAATTCACCCGATGAACGGTTTGCTCTACAACTTTATTCATATCTCTGCTAAGGACAGCACCAGTTGCAAGTATTGTTGCTTGCGTTATTGTTGGCGATGCTGATGATACACGGTCAAGAGCCCCATCTACAATAGATAAGACTGCACCGTATTCAATCATTTTTTCAGCGACTAGTCGAATTTCTCTATTGGAACATGGTCCAGCAATTTGGACATAGCCTGGACTGATGGCTTTTGCAATAATTATACGTCCTATTGGCGTAGTAAAGTCAGTGATTTCAAGAATCTCAAGTTTTGCTTCAGAACAATTAAATAAACTTTCAGCAGTTGCAATATAAGTTCCTTCCATAACATAAATTAACGGCTTTTCCGTACAGGTCACAATGTCTTGTTTCTCGCCATCTCTCCCTATCGATGTGAGACCAATTATCATTTTTTTTCCCGCCGCTTCGCATAGAAGTTCATTGAGCGCTACTGTTTTACCGGCATTCTTTGACATACCAATAACTGAAATGATATTATACTTACCCTGAATTAAATCAATAATTTGCATAGATCCTCCACTGTATTAAAGTACAGCACACGCATGTGCTGTACTTTATTTTAGGTCATTTTTCTCTATAATGTCAATCAGATGCTTTTATTTATTGTGTCTTTCGTGTCTTTCTAAGTGTGCAGGCTCAAGATTTAATCTGTTACCTTGTAATAAACCACCAACACCATGGATCTTATGCTCTCTTTCACCCTTACATACTTCGCAGTTACATACATCATTATAAGCTTCTGGCTCAGTATAAGTAGTGATAACACCTTCGTAATTTCTAAGTACCACTTTACTTGGTGATTGAGAAATAACATATTGAGGCATTACTGGTGTTTTACCACCACCACCTGGTGCATCTACAACGAATGTTGGTACACAATAACCTGATGTGTGCCCACGTAAGCCTTCAATAATTTCAATACCTTTTGATACAGGTGTTCTAAAGTGTTCAATACCTACTGAAAGGTCACATTGATAGATGTAGTAAGGTCTAACTCTAATTTTTACTAAGTCATTTACTAATTTTCTCATTGTATGAACACAGTCATTAACGCCTCTTAAAAGTACCGATTGATTTCCCACAGGAATACCTGCGTCAACAAGCATTTCATTCGCTACTTTCGCTTCTGGTGTAATTTCCTTAAAGTGATTAAAATGTGTATTTAACCAGATTGGATGATATTTCTTAAGCATATCACATAGTTCAGGTGTTATCCTCTGCGGAAGTACAACTGATGTTCTCGACCCTAATCGGATAATTTCTACGTGTGGAATTTCTCTTAACTTACTGATGATATATTCAAGTCTTTCATCAGTGACTAACATACAATCTCCACCTGAAAGTAAGACATCTCTTACTTCTGGATGATTTCTAATATAGTCAATACATAAGTCAATATGATCAACTGATGTTTCAGCATCGTTTTGTCCAGCAAATCTTCTTCTTGTACAGTGTCTACAGTACATCGAACACTTATCAGTAATAAGAATTAAGGCTCTATCTGGATATCTGTGTGTCAGTCCGGGAACAGATGAATCCTCATCCTCATGTAATGGATCGTCCATGTCTGCTGCACTTTTATGTGTTTCATGAATTGTTGGAACCGCTTGCATTCTCACTGGGCACGTTGGATCATTTTCATCCATTAATAATGCATAGTAAGGTGTAATACCCATTCTTAAGATCTCAAGAGATTTCTTAATACCATCTTCTTCATCTTGCGTTAAGTTAATTACTTGCTTTAAATCTTCTAATGTCGAAATTCTATTTCTAACTTGCCATTTCCAGTCATTCCATTGTTCGTCCGTTACATCTTTCCATAACTCTACTTGAGAATAATGTCTCATAAATCCTTTTCCCCCTTGTGGTTTACTTGAAATTCGCTTTTTTTCATAAAAATAAGAAAGAAGGTGACCTGTTTATAATTAAGATAATTAAAAAGCCCTATATCGACAACTGGTAAGGTTGGTAAGCTGAGTATATTGCCTTCTAATTAACCCACTTATAAACCTGCAGCCTTCTTTCTATGCGATACATGATCGCTATCACCTTAATGAATAACTCATCAAAGGCATTAATAAACTGTGATACAGTTTATATAAAACGAGTTTATTATGCGTAAATATCTGTGTAGATTTCTCTTAAAACTTTACTATCTCTCATGATTTGTAATGCAATGTTTGCATGGTCTTTAGCATAGCCGTTACCAATAATCATGTGTGTATCCATTCCTACGCCTTCTGCACCTAGTGCCGCCGCTGTAAAGCTAGTAGCCATTGAGAAGAAGTAGATTACGCCTGTGTCTTTAGTTGATAAGATACAAGCCATTTCAGTATTAGGTATGTTTACACAGTTGATTGTAACGTCTACCATGTCACCACCAGTTGCTTCTTTAACTTTTTCATATACATCAATTGGATTAGTCGCATCTGCAACAATAACTTCATCAGCAAGACCAGCATCCATTACTTTCTTTCTAGATCTTTCACTGTGTGCAAGGCAGATAACTTTTCCATTTGGTCCAGCAATTCTCTTTGCTTCATATAAACAAAGCATACCTGATTTACCAGCGCCACCGATTACTAATACATTATCGTCTTTCTTAACTAGTTTTTTTGTTTGTGCAGGTGCACCAGCAACATCAAGAACTGAAAGTGCTAAGTTTTGAGGCATATCTGTTGGTAATACTGCGTAAATGCCGCTTTCAAATAAAATTGCTTGAGCGTCTACGTCTACTTGATCTATATCTACTCTTACTTCTTTAATTTCTTTTACTTTTAAAGGTGTTAATGATAAAGATACAAGTGTTGCAATCTTATCACCAACTTTAAGGTCTGTCTTACCTTCTAAAGCAGGTCCGATTTCCTTAATTGTACCAATAAGCATTCCACCAGATCCTGTAACAGGGTTGTGGTGCTTGCCTCTTGTATCAATAATATTTGTCATAATCTTCTTGATTTCTTCAACATCACCGTTTGCTTGTCCCTTGATTTGTGTGAAACTTGCTGAGTCAATGTTTAATGTTTGTACATCAATTAAAATTTCGTTATCATAAATTTCCATTGTGTTGTCAATCTTTTGTGCCGGTTGTGGTAATGAACCTACTGGTTCAATAACTCTGTGTGTACCAAATTTACATCCTTTTTTCATGTTGTTTCCCTCCATTAATCATTATTATCATCTTATTATATTGCAAGTGCTATGCCAAAATCAGCAATTCCTTTATCAATTCAAATCATAGGCAAGGATAAACCGCCTAAAAACAAGGCCTAAGGCACATATATATTTTAAGGAAAAGGTTTTCTTTCATGTTTTAAACGAGACTAATTCTCATTTATATCGTTTTATTGTCATTTTTATCACAATTTGCTCATATAAACATAAAAAGAGTGCCGAATTTTCAGCACTCTAAAATTATTATTTATTTTGATGGGCTTAACCCATATTTTTTTAATTTATACTGTAATGTTTGTCTTGGCACATCTAACGCTTTAGCCGCTTGACTAATGTTACTTTCTGAAGCAATCATCGCCTGTTCAAGAAGTTTACGTTCAGTACGCTCAAGGGCTTTTGCAAGCGATTCATCCTCGGCAATAGTTAACTCCGTCCTAGCCTGTACACGCTTCATACTATTAGGGAGATAATCCTCTGTAATCCAATGACCATCAACAATATGCATAGCACCTTCAATAATATGCTCAAGTTCTCTTACATTTCCTGGCCATAAATAACACTTAAAATAAGCCATAGCCTCTGGTGTAACACCACGTACATCTCGATATAAACGATCATTATACTTCTTAATAAAATAATCTATTAGTAAGTCCAAATCTCCTTGCCGCTCAACAAGTCTTGGCAATTCAAAAGAAAGGGTATTCAGGCGATAGAGTAAGTCACGACGTAATGCACCACTTGCAACCGCATCTTCTGGTTCCACATTGGTTGCCGCAATCACACGTACATTGACCTTACGCATCTTTGTATCTCCAATACGCCTCACAGCACCTTCCTGCAAGACACGTAGGAGCTTCGCTTGTAACTCTTGTGGCATTGAATTAATTTCATCTAAAAAAAGTGTACCGCCATCCGCTAATTCAAAAAGGCCTTTACGGTCAACCGATCCAGTAAAACCACCCTTCATAGTTCCAAATAAAATTCCCTCTAGTAAAGTTGATGGAAGAGCTGCACAATTCTGAGCTATAAATGATTTGGCTTTTCTTGGACTGTTATTATGAATTGATTGTACCAGTAGCTCTTTACCAGTACCAGTCTCGCCATAAACTAAAACAGGTGCATCTGTTGGTGCAATACGCATAGCAATCGCCTTAATACGATTCATCTCTTTAGAACAACTGACAATATCGTCAAATCCATAAATAGCCTCTTCTTTATAATCTTTTGCAACACCACTGAAAACCTTATTTTGAAGGTCTACAACTCTTTCAGACAGGGCTTTTACATCCGTAATATTTCTTGAAATCTCAAGTGCTCCAATCAACTCGCCACTAAAGGTTATAGGAAGTGTCGAGTTTAAAGTCGTTACTTTATTCCCCTTGTAAGTCATATAGGTTTGTTCCATATTGAAGATAGGCGTTTTAGTATCAAGTACCTTCATCAACGTACTCGTTTCAGGCGTTAACGAAGTATAAATATCAACAATGTGTTTTCCAATAGATTGTTCAATGTTAATATCGTCTAAAATAGCTGATTTTCTATTGCAATAGACGAGTTTTCCTTCTTGATCAATCACTTGAATGCCATCACTTACATGATCAAGAACGATACTCATATTGCGTGAATTAAATAGCTTATCAAAAGATTTATCTATCATCTTATCCTCCGCGCCGAATTTTAAGCACCACATGCCTAATTTTAGGCACTTATAGTATACCACACTAAGACATTATTTCAATTCTAAGTATATTTTGACTTTCTGAAATACCAGAAATTTTTAATATATAAACTACTTCAAGGTGACCCGTTCCATCTCTTTTTACTTTCATGGTAACTTCACTTGCCGTATTCTCCATCTTAAAAACACCATAAGGTGTTGTATAATCTGTTTCATATCGCTCACCTTCAATAAAAACCATCTCAGAAGGATTACTACCATACCGAGTCATAGAAACTTTGTCATCATCCAATTTTAGCATGGTTTTATCACCTTCCATCCCAGTTAGTTCTGTCTCTTCATAAGTAATATAACGTGTACTACCTTTTACATAAAACTTAGCAGGCATGGTCATTTCCATCACATGCGGTTCTTCACCTTCAACTTGTATATTTGAGTCAATTTTAATCACTATATCTTTCATATTACATCCTTCTATGCCTTATTTCCACTCTGCTTATCTTCCCATTTAATGACGCTTTCACGTATAGAACGGACGTGATACTCTGCACATTCTTTTGCTTTATTACCATCTCTATTTTTTATAGCATCTAAAATATTTTTATGCCATACCTCTAAATCATTATAGTCATCAAATTCATTAAAAAAGATTAAACGAAACCGCTGAAATTGATCATGTAACTCCTTAACAATCTCCACTAATTTATTATTACGCGCTGCACTATAAATCTTATTATGGAACTCATTATCCTTTCGGATCATTTCTGGACGGTCAAGAACTTCAAGTGCCGAATGAAAGCCACCTAAAATTTCTTCTAGCTCAGCGATATCTTCGTCACCCATTCGCTCAGCTGCTAACTTCGATGCAAAACCTTCAAGTACAATACGAATTTCTAAAACTTCCAAAATATCTCGCGCAGTAAGATTTGCCACATAAGCACCTTTGCGTGGAATCATTTCAACGAATTTTTCTTTTTCTAATTTTCGAATAGCTTCTCTAACCGGTGTACGACTTACGCCAAGTTGTTCTGCTAAACTAATTTCCATTAAACGTTCACCTGGCTTCAAGGTCCCATTTAAAATAGCATTTCTCAAATACTCAAACACAACTTCCCCTAGTGGCTTATAATTCTTAATTTCAAAATTTTTGAATTCACTACTCATGATGCTCCCCCTCCATTGACTGTTCGCTATGCGTTTTTACCAAATAAGTCTGCGGGTATAATTTCTTGATGTTTTTCAACGCTTTACACCCTTTATTATAATTCTTATATAATCCAAATACAGTTGGTCCACTGCCGCTCATCATAGTTGCAGATGCCCCTGTTTCTTGAACTTTTCGTTTTAATTTCTCGACCATTTGATAACGGTCAAAAGTCACTTGTTCAAGCGAGTTGAACATAAGGTCTGACAAAACGCTTAAATTTTCTTCTTCAATAGCTTTCAATAATGCTTGGAACGGGCGTTCCTCCCGAATAAAATCCACACTATAGTTAGTATAAATTTCTTTTGTAGAAACACTAATTGGTGGTTTCGCAATAAGAACCCATTGATCTTTCAAACCCTTGATTGTAGTCAATTCTTCACCAATACCTCTTGCAATAGCTGCACCCCCCATAATACAAAAGGGTACATCCGCACCGATACGCACACCATATGCCATAAGAGTTTCTTGACTTAATTGCAAATCAAAAAGCTGATTTATCCCTTTTAGTACAGCTGCTGCATCCGAACTTCCACCTGCAAGACCAGCTGCCACAGGTATTTGCTTCTCAATATGTATAGCTACACCTGAGATCTGTGGATAATCTGCCATCAAAACTTTTGCTGCCTTATAAGCTATATTTGTTTCATCATCTTTTATATAAGCGCATGTCGTCTCTATTTGTATGCCTTTTTCTATTATC
>Ga0193962_1000808_pt1 | contig 14668 bp, 18 predicted proteins | sample FB_5_MG_FD_140335 | JGI IMG/M metagenome (GOLD analysis project Ga0193962, IMG submission 140335) | Microbial mat bacterial communities from the Broadkill River, Lewes, Delaware, United States - FB_5_MG | ecosystem: Environmental > Aquatic > Freshwater > River > Microbial mats | place: USA...
CACCATTCCAAAAGTTAGTAACAATATCATTTGCAGAGCCTGCAAAGGTAGTACCTGTTACATTACCTGTAATACTAATATCTGTAACAATTACTCTAGAACCATTAACTAAATTAACCCCTGAGTCATTCCAAGATGTACCATCAGAAGTATAAAGTCTCCAATTAGCATTTACGCCATCATTTTGATCTAAATAACTGTAACCTAAAGGTGCAACAGCAGGAGGAGTATCACCATTAACAGTATTTATAACCTTCATAATCACAGCTTCTACAGGAGCTGTTCTAGATGCTTTATTAGATATAGCTTCAGCTAACTCAGTGAAAGTCATGTGTAAATTTTGACCAGAATTACTAGTATCACTTACTAGAAATCTATCATCATCAGCAATAGAACCTGCATTCATGTTATTTGGAGTTCCATCATTAAGGTCAATTTTAATTAACCCATCACTACCAATCTTTAAACCAGAACCATAATCAGAACCTTTAACAAGAGAATTCCCCATGTTTAATAGCAATTGATAAGTATAAGGTCCAGCACCTGTAACATCTAGTACAGTAGCTACATTTCTTGCTTCACCAGGATTTGCATCTAATGTAGTATTAGTTATAGTAAAGCCAAGCCCTGTGGACATACCTTGAGTATAATATACGGATGAACCAACTGCAGGAGCAGCAGTCATTCCTTCATTTTCAGAAAAAACATTACCATCCCAAGTAATTTCTATAACACCTTTTTGTAAAACTTCACCAACTGATAAATTAGAAATAGCTTCAGAAGCGAATCCTAAAAATCTATCATTTGATAAATCAACAATATTATTACTTTGAACAGTGATATATTTGATACCTTTAATAGTAATAACACCTGTTGCTTCAATATGGTCTCCTGCTGTAATAGCAAAACCACTATTGTTGTAGACTAAAATACTTTGAGATTCATAACTCAAATTATTAATAATCTTCAATCCACTTCTTTCAAATCTTTTTCCCATCTTTAACCTCTATAAAAATAAATAATTCTATTTTTTATATAAGGTTTTTTCTTTTTATAGGGAAATTCCTTTTACTCTCAAAAATTTTATTGCTAAAGCATCAAATGACATTAATCTATCATTCATTAACTCAATAAAATTCTCATCAGTAATTTCTATTGCAGACCTTTCTTTAATAAAGTTCTTATACTCTGATTCCAAATTACTAACATATACTTGTTTTATAGCAATAGAATTGATTGCCATAATATCTTCAGGAACATCATATACTTTTTCAACAACTTTAGTTGAATTAGAATAACTACCTTGTACAGTATTTTTTACCTTAGTTAATCCTTTACTTGTATCCTTTAAGAATCCTCTTAAATATCCTTCTTTACCACTAAAAAACTTAACAATACCTTGTGTATATATTTTATCAGATATTGTATTCATATATCTTTCAATAGCATTTTTTACAGATATTTTAGATGCTTTACCAAGTATTTCATATATAGACTCTAATGACTCTCTCTCAATAGTATCATTAGATACTTTTTGACTATGCTCAATATAGAAATCTAATATTTCCTTAGAGTCTTTCATTCTAGTCTGAATATCTTCATCAAGCCTTTTTAATTCTTCTTCTCCACTAGAAACATCAGCTAATTCTTCACCTCTTTTCTTATTCAATCTTTCTTCAACTCTTTCTATTTCTTCATCTTTCTCTTTTTGAGTTAATTCACTTACAGGTTTTCCAATAGTTTCTTGTATAAAAATGGTAGACTTAGATTTATTAATTTTACTTAAACTAATAAAATCAATAATAACTTTATTATAATCAATACTAACCATATAATTAAGAATTTTATCCCATTGATTAAAATCCTCTATATCATTATAATTCTTAATAATACCTTTTTCCTGCTTTTCACCCGCAGGTTTATTTATTTTTATCATTTCATAAATACCAACAAGTTCATTGTCATTATCTAAAACAATAAGATTTCTATTAGAGAGCTCAAGTAATCCTGCTTCTATTTCTGAATTAGATAATCCTGTTTTCCTTAAATCAGGAAGCTCAAATATCCCACTCATAGATGTTAAAGAACTAGAAAATAAATACATATATATCATTTTACTATAACTTGATAAATCTCTATTAACTTTCTTCCAAATACTAAATCCTTGTAGTGGTATCTTTGAATACTTCATAATTATCTCCTCTCTCCAATAAAAAATCATAAACCAATATATATCATTAAGATTTAAAAGTCAACAAGTTTTTTTTAGTTTTTCTAACTCTTCAATCTCTTTTGTTGTTGCTTCTAATATACTTTTAGCTACTTTAAGTCTATCATTTATAAGATGTTTCAAGGTGTTAGCAGTATTTGATAAACCTCTTAATCCTTCATTCATAACAGCATTAAAATCTTCTTTATTTTCAATATTTAATTTATGAGCTTTTTCTATAAGAGGATCTCTTATGATATTATTTAACTTAAGATAACCTTTGAAATCACTAGTATTATCCTTAATAAATTTAACTTCTACATTTGTCATTTTTCTACTACTCATACAACCTCCAAAAATACATTTATATATCATTAGTAGTATAAAGTCAAGTATTTTTCATTTTTTGACAATTTAAACAATATAGCGTACCCATGGGGTATTATAGGGTATCAATAGGGTATCAATATAAGGTAAAGATAAAGAAAAAGTAATTAAGTTAAAGTAATTAAGTTAAAAGAAAAAGATTTGATTCTTTGAAAAACTGACACAGGGGTCAGTAATTAAAATTTATTCAATTATTTATAAATTAAGGAAATCAATAATTGAATCTATAACAAACTCTCTTAAGTCAGGAGTAATATCTCCTTCTAGTTTTTGTTTTATTTCAAATGCTCTATATAGTTCATCAGGAATACTTATTGGAAATTGTTCAATATCTTTATTATATGCTCTGTTTATAGCAAAGTTTCTAAATTCATCTATCAAAGATGTATAACCTTTTATATATGCAGTTTCAACAGAATCTTTTATTTCAGGTTGATATGTTGGGGAATACCTAAATGGAGTAAATCCATAACTTAATAATGATCTTAATATTAGTAAGTTATTTTTCAAGACAGCTTCCATTAAAACCTTTTCAGATATATCAAAAGTTTTTTTAATTATATTTTTACTTAATAACCAATCAACTTTAACTAAATCTTCTTCTTTTATAGATACAATTAATAAATCTAAATCATTTGCCATTTTTTGAACCACCTTTAAATAATTTATTAAACAATAGTTGTTTTACAGGTTTATCTGTTTTTTTCTCAGTTAGTAAACCTAAAAAAACTTCTTGGAAAAAAACATCAGCTTTTTTATAAAGAAAGCTTCTTTCCTTATTTTTATAATCTTTTATCACCTCTATCATCTTTTCTTTTACAAAACCATCTTCTAGTAATTTTTTTATATACTGAAGACTTATTGTTTCACTACCAGTGGTTACATTTCTAGTATAATAATTAAAAACCTCTAAAGCATTAACTGTAAGTTCTGATGCAGTTTCTATTTTTTTCTTTTTAATATCTTTATCTATTTCTAAAAGATAATTATTTAAATCATTATCCTTTAGGTTATCAAGTTTATCACTCAGCTCTTCCTTATCCTCAATAATTTCATCTTCAATGGTTTCCTCAATTACATCTTCTTCATTTTTTAAAATTATCTCCCTAAGCTCTATATTTTCTTTTTTTTGCTTAAAATTAGAGACAATATAAATATGATTTATTTTTCCACTTTCTCTAACTTTTTTTCTTTTAAAGTAACCTAACTTTTCTAATTCAGATACAGCATTCCTAATACTTGTTATTCCATCTGTAAATTGAATTGATAAATCCTCTAAACTAAAAACTGATTTATCAGGTAACCCTAAAATAAAAACTAATAACCCTAATGACTTTAGAGTGAACCCTTCTTTCTTTACAAAATCAAAAGCTCCAATATTTTTATCTATTTTTTTTATTAATTTAGCCAAAACATCTCCTTGTTACAAAAAATAAACTATCATTTTATATGATAAAAAGTATTAAATTCAATTTTTCTATATCTAGGAAATCTACATGTAGAAATACAATCTATTGAATAAAATAAAATCTTGACTTTATAGTCTTGATAAAATATAATGCTTTCAAGCAGATTGAGAGGTTTTAAAATTGATTTTTGAAAATACTATTCAAATAGATAAGAAAAATATTTACACTAATGAAATAATAAAATCTACATATTATGAAGACTTGGTTCACTATAAATTTGATGATAAAATATTTAGTGATGTTAGAAATAAGGGAAAATTAATTCAAATACTAACATTTAAATCAGGTATTTTTTTATATGTAAAGATACCTAGATTTTTATATGTTTCTGATTTCACGATGACTTATTGGTTAGATGAAAAATTAGCTAATGTTCTAGGTGTAAAAAGTTTTAAAACTTATGATTTTATATCAGATGATAACTCTGTAACAATGGAGTTTCTATTGAAGGAATTTGCTGTTAAAATAAATAAATCAAAAGAAGAGCTCTTAAAAGATTTAAAGGTTTTTGATGATACAGGTAAAGAAGAAACTTTAAGCTCTAAACCAACTATTAAAATATATGAATATATAGAAAAACCATATATGGCAAATCCACATAATGTATCTGGTAATTTAAGTACTGTTGATGAAATGAAAATAAGAATAGAAAGAAGTGAAGACTTAAGTCACATTTTCTTAGACTATAACACTCGTACAGAAAGAAATGGTATCTTATATAAAGAATTTCATAAAAATAAAAGTACTGATAAGTTAGAATTTGCTTTATGTGGTGGACAATTAGTTTATTATGAAGGTGTACATTGAAAAGAGATGATATAAAAGAAATTTTAGATAGTGTTGACATTATCAATAAAAGAAGTGGTTCTAACTATGTAGCAATGGCATGTCCATTTGCTAAGTATTCTAATTTGCATAAGCATGACCATGATATTAATCAAAGTGGATATGTAAGGGTATCTGATGATGAAGTGTCATATTTTGGTTGTTGGACCTGTGAATTTTCTGGCAATATGTGGAAATTGTTCAAGGAATTAAAAAGATTATCTCAAGGTAGTTTTTATGATGAAGCATATGCTAAAGTATCAAAAGTAGAAAATAAATTCAATAACAATGTTGAAGTTTATGATCTTGGTAATGCTCAAACATCTATTTATTCAAAACTTTTAAATAAAATTAATTTAATGAAACATCCAATAATTGAGTTAAAATCCCTTATGGTAGATGTAATAGATGAAAAAAGATTCAGGTTAGATACTGAGGGTATAACAGATAAATATCTTGAAACAAGAGGTTACTCTCCTGAAGATGCTACAAATGTTTGTGATAAATTTAATTTTAGGCTATCAACAGGTAATGATAAAGGAATCTATATTGCTAAGGATTTTAAAAGAAATGTTATTGGATATATGATTTTTCACTTAGGTAAAAGAAGTGAGCATACTAAGAAGTATATTGTTGAGTATACTGCTAAAGATTACTTAATAAATGAAGAAGTTTTTTACAAAGAGAAATTCAATAGTCTTGATGTGATTGTTGCTGAGGGGTTATTTGATGTAACTAGATTATCACTTGTTAAATATTTTAAAAAAATAGTAGGCTTACAAGGAAAAATAAAAGAACAACAAATAATAAAAATATTATATTTTAGCAAAAGAATTTTCTTCTTTACTGATTTAGATCCAGTAGGTATAGAAAATGTAAAAAAACTTAAGGAGTATTACGAGAAAAATTATTCTTTATTTGGTTTTAGAGACATTAGAGTTTTTGATGATTTCAGTGAAGGTGATGACCCTGATAGTTTTTTTCAGGGAGAAAATGATATTAAAAGTTATGATTTTAAAAATAGTTTTTTAAGTTCAACAGCTTTTTTAGATAAATACAAATATATGATTGAACCCAAGAAGAAGGAGGTTGAAAGTGACAGTGAAAGTAACCAAGCTAAACCAAGTAGCAGGTAGTGGGAAAACTACAGGTTTAATAAAACTAATAAAGGAGAATAAGGATAAGAAAATTCTATTTCTTACTTTTTCAAAATTTGCAATACAGGATTTTGAAATAAGATTAAGAAAAGATAAAGTCATCCCTAAAGATATTACTTTTTCTACAATACATGCCATGGCTGTAAGAAATTTAAAAAAATATGAAAATTTTGAAATACCAAAAGGTGGAGACCCTGCTGTACCAAGTGTAGCAAGAACAATGAGAATGAAATATAAAGATTTATATAAATTCTCATCAATGTATATAAATGGATTAAGACAGCAAATTAAAGATGACTTAAAGATAAGTGAAGAAAGACAAGATGTAATATGGGAAGGTTTAGTTAATATATATGAAGAATACAAAGAATACCCTCATAATTACATCATGTACAAGTTCAATCAAATATTTAAAGAAGTAGCTAATGAGTTTCAATATGATGTATTAATGATTGATGAAGCTCAAGATTTATCAATTCTTCAAATAGAGGTTATTAAAAAAATAATAAAAGAAAATGAGGATCTAGAAGTTCATGTAGTTGGTGATATACTTCAGAATATTTATAGGTTTAGATTTAGTGGTCCTGAACTATTAACTGAACAAATAACTGAGGGTGAAGATATTAAAATAAAAGCTACTACTTATAGATGCTCCAACACTGTTATTGATAGAGCAAATAGATTAATAGATGTTTATTATGATACAGAAAAAGAACAAGAAAAATTCAAAGTAAAAATAGAAGCTTATAGAGATGAAGAAGGTAAATATACTTATTGCGATAAAAAAACATCTAGTTTTCATATATCCGAAATGATTAAAAATGCCATTGCAGAGAAAAGTACCTTGGGTATTTTAGTTAGAGCTAACTATCAAATAAGAGATTTGATACCATTTATAACAGAAGATATAGCTAAAAATGTTTTTATAAAAGAGTCTAATATCTTTGATTCACTTGCAGTAACAGCATTTGATAGTCTTCTTAATATAAAAGGTTTAATAAATATCAAGAGATTAACTCTTGATAAAGTTAAAAAATTCTTACTAGTTATGAGAATATATTCGTATCAAAAACAATTAGAGTTTTTTAATTTAATAAAAAATGGAACAAATGTCAGTACAAAAAACTATACCTGGAAGAAATACTTAAAAGCTTTAAATAGTTGCTCTCCTCATACTTTTGATGAATTCAAAGAAAATTATTTTGAATTAATTAGAGAATCAGAAATATACAAAGATAATACAGGTGATACTGAGGCTTTTATATCATTCCTAAACAATATTGAAAGTGAAGCAGGTTATAAACAGAAAGTACAAATAGCTAATAGGCTTCATGATAAATTAAATAATAATCAAAATATAATAATAACAACAATTCACTCTTCAAAAGGTACTGAATATGATAACATTATACTGTATGGTATGGATTACAAAATTCAAGATTACATAGATGAAGTAAAATTATTATATGTTGGAGTTACAAGAGCTAGGAACAATATACTTCAAGTAGGTAAAAATGAATTATCATCTATTTTAACATAGCAAGTAAATAAATGATATATCCTCTCAACTCATATATTATAGAGATAGCACTATTAAAGAAGATATTAATTATATTAACTCAATTCACAAATAAAAATATTGAATTTATCTTTACTAAAAAAAACATATATATATATGCACATAATGAAGAGTCTTATATCTGGATAATAATTGATGATTTGTATGGTAAAATAAACTTCACTAAAACAATAAACTTTAAAAAAACAACCTATATTCAATTATCAATACCTGATATAAAAATAATTCTTAGGGATTTCCTAGATTCAAGACAAGGATATGGAAAATTCATTAAAATAGGTAGTTTAGAAGATCGTTTCATAATAAGAGATGTAGAGAATATTTTTAAATCAAAAAATAAAGATATGAAAATATATAATCCTCCTCTTGTTAATAATTATAAAATACTTGATCCTAGATATGGTGATAAAATAAAATACTATAAAATACTAGATAATATAGCTCCATATATATTAAGTGAATTTAACTATGATGTAATGATGTATAATAATGCAAGTGAAATATCTATAATTTCTCAAGAATTCACTATACTAATAAACTCTATATATTAAATAAGATATTTACTTTTTTCATCCCTAAACAATCTGGACATTTTACACAGCATTTATTAATTGCATTATCTACAATAATTTCCCCTTCACCTTTACAGGTATTACAAATACTATATAATGGATCATTCTTCATTTTACTTCTCCTATTTCATGTACAGATATATCTAAAAATTTTTTTATGTTTCTAACAGATTCCCTTATCATGAAGTCTTTCATAATAAGAGTGTTAGAGTTTAGTAAAGAGTTAAACTCTAAGAATTTTTTATTTATTTTACTTGCAAAAGATATATTAAATTCAATAATACTTTTCTTTTTATATTCTATAGAAACAAAATAATCATAATCATTTTTAGCAGTTAACTTGATTTTTACAGAAATATCACTAGCCATATATTACCAACATTTTAATTTTCTTAATCCAACAACTTTATCTCTTTTATTAAACCTATATTCTTCATAAAGACCTATTATAAATTTAATAAAAATAAAAAAACTAAACATGAAAGCAATAAAATGAAATAAATCCTGCATAATCATCTCCATAATTAATATGATTAATTTTATTATATTATTTTTTCTTAAAATATCTTTTTTTTAATAAATTACAGTAAAAAAATCTTGACTTTAGAACCCTAATGTTATAGTATTAATCAGTTTCTTGGGAGATGTAAATAAATGTTAACAATAAGTAAAGGAGCCTTTGAAAAAAAAATGGATGATATAATTAGAGACAATTATATTTCATTAAGTGTTCCTGTTGATCATACAGTAATAAGTTTAAGATTAAATTTTAATCAAATAGATTATATAAATGATTATATGACTCACTTATACTTAATGATTGAAAGCTTATCTAAAAACTGGTCTCTAGGATTCATTAACCATAATGAAAGAATATTTAAAAAGCTAGATAAAGAATATGAAAGTGATGAAATAAAATATGATAAAGTTTCTACATCAATGTTTATCAATAAAGAAAAGAGTATTTTATTATCTGTTTCATTATCATGTAATCTTGATAATTTTAAAGAAATGATTGAAAAAATGGAAGACAAAATTATAACTCTTGCAAAATTTATATTGAAAAAATGGAAGACAAAATTATAACTCTTGCAAAATTTATATTAAAAAAATATGGGTGGTAAAAATGAATAATAAAGTTAGTTTTATTAAAGAAAATATTAAGTATATACAAGAAGTTCTAGAACCAAGTGAGAAGAAGTCAGGAGCTTTATTTGAAGTACCATTAAATATTATAACTTTAACCAGAGTTGAAAATCTCAAGGCTTCAATAAAAATAGATAAAGATTCACTTTTTATTGAATATGACAAAAAACCTAAAGGAAAAGATAAGTTAAAAAGATTTGAACTAGATAATTTAAAGGAATCTGACAAAGAAATATATAATGAATTGTCAAAAGTTATAGTTAAAATATTTGACAGCTTTAAGTATGAATTAGGTGCAGACATACATGTAGATAATTATAAAGACTACTTAAAAAATATGGAAGATGTTATTATCAACCAAAGAGAAAATAAAGTTATTCCTAACATAGCTTTTAGTACAACCAAGTTATCAAATACCATGAATATTAAAAAGTCTGGTAAAGAGTTTGGTTTAGGTGATTATTCAAGTTTATCCATGAGTTTGTCAATTACTATGGCTCTCCCAATTGAAAATTTGAATAACTTTATAGATTTTTCTCAAACAGTTATTTATAGAAAACTAAATGATATGTTTGATAAATTAGAAAAGAGAGGACAAAATGTTAAAAAAAATTGATAATTACTTAATGTTCATTATAATGAAAAAATCATTTAATAATAAGTTTTTAAATTTCCTTTACTATAAAGTAAAAGATGATTTATTTAAAAATAATAAAAATGTTTTCAAAAACAGAATGACATTTTTCAAAGAATTTAAAAGTAATATAGAAAACAAAACACTAAAAAAAGATGAATAAATATGAATGTATATTTAAATGTATATGAAGAAATAATAGTTAGCACTATATTAAAGTATAAAGAGGATTTAGTTCAATTAAGAAATTTCCTCAAAATATTCAGTGATGACTTTAGAAAAGTTTATGATTATGTATATCTTTATTATTCTTCTTATCAGCAATTACCTGATTTAAAGCTATTAAGGACAGAATTTGAAAACTTTAAATTAAGAGAAGGTAATTCTGCATGGGCTTTAGCTGAACAAGAAAAATATTGGAAAAAAGAAGAATATAAAAAAATTCTAATAAACTCTATAAACATTTTAGAAGAAAGAGAGTTTGATGAAACAGCCCTTAAGCAACAATTTATGCTTGCTAATAATGTTGAGCTTAAGTTTGCTAAAGAATATGACTATAAAGAATTAGCAGATTACATTAATTACAAAACTGTACCAATTAATGATATGGAAGATTTTTCAAGATGGGTTGGGTCAGGAATAACATATCCATCTTTTAACCAAATATTTGCAAATCTTCATAATGGTAAAACTATGATTATTTACAAATTAACTGCAGAATTAATAAAACTAAAGAAAAGAGTTTTATTAATTTCACCTGAGATGAAGTGGCAAACATCAATTGTTTTAATATATCAATTCATGGAACGCAAGAAGGTTAAATCAATAAACGATTTGCCTCCTCGTAATTTTCAAAAAATGCAGGAATTTCTATCAGTACCACCTAAAGATGATTATATTGAAAGTCCAATGTCTTATATTGAGTCTGTCTGGAGAGAATATGACGTCTGTATATTTGATAGTTATTATGAATTAACGGAAGCAGGTAGTGGTGGTGATGAGTATGGTGCAATTAATCAGATTACTCAGTATGCAGTTAATAATATTCATAGACCTGTATTTGCTACTACTCAAGCAAAAGATATAGCAGAAGCTAAAAAACTAACTGATATTGGTAATTATGATGTGGCATTCTCTAAAAGAGGGTCTCAAGCTGCTGATTATAATGCTTTTCTAAGAATAGATAAGCAAGGGATATATAACTTAGTTAACTTAAAAGGAAGAAATAAGGATTTTGATGCAACATCACTTCCTGATATTATAAGGTTTAATGTTAATGTAGGTGAAGGTATTTTTCAAGAAGTAAGTAAAACTCAAGAGAAATTTATTTAGTAACTATTTATTATAAGGAATTTTTATGAATTTTAAAGAAGGAATGAGGTTAGTTTTAACAGCAAAGCCACAAAAACTAGGTATAGAAATTAGTGGTTCAAGAATAATTTTAATAGGCTATAATTCAAGATTATTTAGAGGGTTAAATGCTGTACTAGAGTTAGAGAATATTAAATTGCTACCTGAAATATATGAAGAGTTTAATACAAATGAATTAAAGAAAATAAATGCAAGTGCAGATGTTAAAATTGAAATAAATAAAGGTGTTAAAATTAAATTAAACAATACTGATATTCTTCCTATTGGGAATATTAACAGAAATAAGAAAGAATTATTAAAAATATTTAATGCTCCCTTAGAAGATTTTCATAAAATAAATGTAAATAATTTAAAATTAGATGCTACTTTTAAAGACTTTACAATAAAAAGAAGAGAGTTACTAGAAAATAATGATTATGGAGTAAAAGTAGTTGATATAAATAAAAGAAAATATTTTATTGGTACAAATAATAAAGTTATTCAATTAATGAAAATGAGACCATATTCATATGAAAAAATTGGTGATATCAAAAGCAATATAGATGACTATAAATTTCCTAAAATAATTAAATCTATTGCTAGTAGGAAAACTGTAAACAATTTATATATAACAGATGCAGATGATTACATTTTATATGGCACAGATGAAGGATTAATCTTATTTACCCCAAAAGAATTATTCAAATATGGCGTCTTATCTATAAGAAATACAGAGATAGATTTGATAGAAGAAAATCTTAATCAAAAAAATAATGTAATTATTCAATTAAACTCTATTAAAGAATTAACTGAATTTACAACTAATAATGGAGAGAATCTATTTTTTAATGTAAAAGATAATCAGTTGAAAATAAAAACAAATACTGCTTACAGAAAAATAACTGAAATATTAACAGTAAGAAGCAATACTTACAAAGATGAATTCGATTTTGCAATCAAAACAGATGTTCTTAATAAAATTTTAAAAAATAAAACAATTAAATATTTGACTTTGAACTACAATACAACTACACTAGTGTTTACAGATCATTATAATATGAATGAAGCTTATAATATCTATTTAACACAAACTTTAAAAAACTTTTAATGGAGAAAAATTATGGGATTTAATGATGTACAAAAGAAGGATGACTCAATAGTAATGTCTCAAGTAACACCAGATATGTTAGGAACATTACTTAGAAAAGTAAAAACATTAGATGAAACAGGTGAATTTGATATTGATTATAAATCTATTGATAAAATGGAAAATGCTAAAAACTTCATGGGATATTACTTATCGCTAAAGAAAATAGCTGAATTAAGAAAAGAATCAAAAGGAAAAAGAAAACCTACTTATTTAACTCATTTAGAAAATTTCAAAAGAGGATTAACCTTTTTATTAGGTATCCCTAATAATGTTAATATTATAAACCAACATGAATTAAGACTACTTGGTAAGTTTTTAAAGAAAACAAACAAAGATGGAAGCTCAGAAATGGAAGATATTGTAAGATCTTGGGCTAAGTATTCTACATTAACAGATAATGCCATAAGTGTAATAAATAAAAAACATGATGGATTTAATGATTTTTTTAAAAGTCACCGTGACTTCAAGAAATCACTATTTAATTATTTATTAGAAAATGAAATGAATATTGATGAAATGATAAATTCTTTAAAAGAAAATGAAGAATTATATCTAAGTAATCATAATAATTTTTATCTTATTACTGATTTAAAAGAAGAAGATAATGTACTTATTCAAACAGAGGAATTACCTTCTTTAGTTATGACTTATTTGATGGAAGCAAGTCATAGAGAAAAAATAGAAGAACTTGATATTTCTAATGCTCAAAAAAGAGCTATAGAAGAAATTAAATCTAAGAACACAAATTATGAAGAAGAAGACCAAAAAGAAGATATTCCTGATATGCCAGAAACTCCATCTACTAGTTTTTTTGATGATGATGAAGAAACATCTCTAGAAAAACCTAATCGCGGTCAATCATTAGATGATTTTGATGATGATTTTGATGATACTCAAGTTACAGTTATAAATAACAATAATCCTGGTGTTTTCATTTCTTTCCTAGATGTAAGTGAAGACTATAATAATCAAATAGATAAAACAGTTCAACAATGGGAAAAATCAGGAATAAATAACAGTAAAATGAAAGGAGATTTAGCTGTAACATTATTAGCTTATGTGAAGTCACTTTCAGATGATTTAACAAAAGATGATAAAGATAGAGTAAATGATTTTTTTAGAACTTTTAATGATTAAAGAATATCATCAATATTTTTAATATCCCTGTCCTTTACAATCATATAAATAATTGAATTCAAAGATATAGCAATCAAGTTCCTGTAAGGAATACCAATTACTTTAGGATCTCTATTTTTAATAGATTCACCTTGAACAAACCAATATTTTCTTGAATAATTTTTCTTTTTTGACTCTTCATTATTTAGATTTCTAACAGCAATATTAACAATATCTTCATTATCATCATAATATTTTAATGAATAAATTTTATTGCTGCTATCTAGAAGTTTTTTAATATTCTTAAATCTAACAACTTTTACATCTCTTAAAGAAATACTTTTTTTAGATGTTTTTTTCTTTTTTTTAAAAGCTTTTATAGGTAAATCATCCATAACTGTAGGCTGTTCTACTCCATATTGTTTAAAAAGCTTATCTTGATTTTCTTTTGATAACATTGAATTACTCCAAGCTTAATTTAATAATGCTTCTTCCTCTGATTCTTTTTCTTTAGGTTCTTCAAGGTTAACCCCTAATTTCTTAGATACCCTACTTGCAATAATCTTTTTAACAGCTTTAACATTTGTTAATGAACCTAATGTTAAAATATAATTTAAAGTTAATGATTGAATAACTCCAAATATTAAAATAACAGTTACAATATAAAAGGTTAATGCAGGTAATGAGAAATTTTTAACAAAAGATGATTCCTCATTACTTCCAGGAATAGTACTTACAAACATTAATGCTACAAAGATTGTATAGTTTTCATTAAGTGCATTTGGATTGAATTTATAAAGAATAGTAGCTAAAATAACTGCAACTAATTCTCTAGCTAATTTCATTTTTTTGATTTTCTTTAACATAAAAGACTCCATAATTAATATTTAATCTTTTATATTTCTTTTTTAGCAAAAAAACTAGTGTAAAAATAATGTGTGCATGTAGTAAACATTTTGCATGCCTTGTTGATTTTAATTTATATTCCATATCTGTATCCTTATTTAAAATATACTTGACATAATACTATAAATAAAGTAAAATATCAACTGAATACTAATTATTTATTTAAGA
>Ga0193962_1000809_pt1 | contig 14665 bp, 14 predicted proteins | sample FB_5_MG_FD_140335 | JGI IMG/M metagenome (GOLD analysis project Ga0193962, IMG submission 140335) | Microbial mat bacterial communities from the Broadkill River, Lewes, Delaware, United States - FB_5_MG | ecosystem: Environmental > Aquatic > Freshwater > River > Microbial mats | place: USA...
AAGCTCAACAAGATGCTTTACTTCCATATGTAGAAAATGGAACTATAATTCTTATAGGGGCAACCACTGAAAATCCTTATTTTGAAGTTAATTCTGCGCTTATATCTAGATCATTGATTTTTGAATTTAAGAATATTAATGAAGAAGATATCTTAGAAGTTTTGAAAAAAGCGATATTTGATGATGATAAAGGTTTTGGAAAAGAAAAAATCATTGTTGGTGAAGGAGCATTAGAACATATTGTTCGAAATTGTAATGGTGATGTGAGAAAGGCTTTGAGTGCATTAGAAATAGGTTTAACTACTACTGAATCGAATTTTGAAGGTGAAATAAACTTTACTATTGAGATAGCAGAAGAATGCATTCAAGTCAAAAAATTTTTATATGATAAAAATGGTGATAATCATTATGATACGGTTTCAGCTTTTATAAAAAGTATGAGAGGTTCAGACAGTGATGCAGCTTTATTTTGGTTGGCGAAGATGTTAAAATCTGGAGAAGATCCAAAGTTCATTGCTAGAAGAATAATAATATGTGCATCAGAAGATGTAGGAAATGCAGATCCAAGAGCTTTGCAAGTAGCGGTAAGTGCATTTCAAGCATTAGATATTATAGGTATGCCTGAGGCTAGAATACCACTTGCTCAAGCAGTAACATATATCTGTTGTGCCCCGAAATCAAACGCAGCATACAAGGGTATTAATAAAGCATATGAATCTGTCGATAGATGCAATACAGAAGTTCCTCTACATTTAAAAGACGGAAGTTATAAGGCTTCTAAAAATTTAAAGCATGGTGAACATTACATTTATCCTCATGACTATCCTTATGGATATACAAAACAACAGTATTTACCTAAGGGCGTGAAACTATCTTTATATAATCCTAAAGATATGGGTTATGAAGCTAAAATGAAAAAATACATGAAATTTTTAAAAGAGAATAAATGATAATAGTATTAGAAAGGAGGTAATTATGAAACAATATTTTAGAAATATGGATATTAGAAATATTGAGAGTACATCTAAAATTTTTAATGAAACTAAAGATGCAGTATTAGAAAAATACAAAGAAGAATCAGAATTAGATGTAGAGATAAATTACTTCAACTTTGAACTAGTTGAAAATTCTATAGATGAAGAGAAGGCTAGTGAAATTCAGAGATACCATTATTTATTTATGAGAGAAATTAGAGAACTTTTTAGTTCAATAAATATCAAAATAAATGAATTAGGTTTAAAAGGAACTGTAAATGAGTTGAATAATGGAGTTCTTAGTATAGAAATTTTGAAATCAAGTTATATTAATCATAAAATTAATAATATTATACCGTGTAAAGAAATGTATTTATACGAAGATAATGTTAAAACTTTAGATTTGTTACTTGAGACAAATATGATTTCAGAAAGAGAATATGATAAGAACATTGTGGATTTGCAGAATGAAATGAATATTGAAATTATTGAAATTGATAATGAGTATTTAAATTAGGAAGCGACTAAAAGTCACTTCCTCTTTTTATTACTTCTCCCATTTTGCTCATGATGTAATCATAGGCTCCTTTAGAATGAGGAATCATACAAGCAGAACAGTCTTTTATATCATGGTTTTTTACCCAATTTCCGCCACATTCATCTTTCAATAAATATAGTGGACAGTAGCAAAACAAGCAGTTAAAGCTATCAGGATCGTCTGTTTTGTGACATGGAAAATATTCACATTCACGATTTTGGAAAAACTTATAATGTTCAGTATCAGGCATTTTATGTTTATTTAATGTCTTTTCTTCTTTCTTTTCTTCCATATTACACCTCTCAAAATATTATTTAATAAAATTATATCATAAGTATTTGATTTTTTCAATAATGATGATATAATACATATATAATTTATAATTGGAGGTAGTATGGTTAATATTCTTATTGTAACACATGGGGATTTTGGTAAAGAGTTAAAAAACAGTGCTAAATTGATAGTTGGAGACGTTAGTAACATAGAAAGTATATCGTATGATATAGGCGATAATTTTAAATCATTAGTTGCTGAAGTTGAGAAAAAAATTAAAAGAATGAGTAATGATTCTGAACTTATGGTATTCACTGATATGTATGGCGGAAGTCCATTTAATGCAGTTACTAGATTTATGAATAAATATGATTTTGATCATGTTACAGGAGTTAACTTTCCTTTGTTTTTAGATATTGCTCTTAATAGAAACGCTATGAATTTAGATGAAATAGAAAAAAATATAATAAATGATGGAAAAAAAAGTATAGTTTTTGTAAATGAAAATTTGGGTATTAGTTAATATAAATTACATTTTAAGGAGTTACATAATATAATGAAAAAAGTAGTATTAGCTAGAATTGATGAAAGATTGTTACATGGGCAAGTAGTTGTAAATTGGTTGCCTGTATATGATATAAAGGAAATTATTATAATTGATAATGAAATAGCTGAAGATGATTTTTTGAAGGAAATTACTTTAGCTGCTGCACCTAAATCAGCACGAATACATGTTTTTGCTGAAAATCAAATAGATGAGTTGAGAGATTTACAAACTGAAGGTAATGCTATTATTATAACAAAAAATATTTTTGTTATTCCTAGCTTGTTATCAAATGGAATTTCTTTTAATCAATTAAATTTAGGTGGATTAAGTATGATAAAAGATAGAAAAAGATATTTGGATTTTTTATGTTTAAGCAATTCAGAAATAGATGAGTTGAAAGAAATAGAAGATAAATATGATGTAGAAGTTTTTGCTCAAATGATACCAAATAGTCTTAAATTTGATTTAAATAAGTTATAAAGAGGGTATTATGAATATTACGTTATTAGTTATTTTTTGTTTGATATATTTTTATGCTAGTAATACATCTTTTACCTTTGGAATAGGATATTTCTCGCTGTATAGACCGTTAGTGTTAGGTATTATACTAGGAATTATTACAGGAAATTATGTAGAATGTGTAACGGTAGGGATTTTGCTAAATATTATGTTTTATGATTTTGCTTCAACAGGAGGTTCCATAAGATTTGATATGAGTATAATAATGGTTGTTGCGGTTATGGCATTAGAAATTTTTAATTGTAATGTTTTGCAGGCTATTGCTATAGCTTTTCCTTTTGGAATTTTAGGAACAGCTATTTTTAAAATAAGGTTGAAGTATAATGGTAAATTTGCATCCGATATGAAGCATGCGTTCATTTTAAATGAAAACAAAATTCATATCTCGGTAATAAAACCACAGTTTATGTTGTTACTCATATCTGTTTTGATGATAATACTTATTAACTATATATTGATCTTGTTTAATAATATTTTGAGTATTAATTATTCATTTGAAAAATATGTGATGCAGTTTTTTGATTTAAGTGGTATAGCTTTAATAGCAAATTATTTTATATATTTTATTATTAAAGAAATTAAATATAAGCATCTGATTTTTTTAGTAACTGTACCCATGATTATTTTTATTCCTAAGATAACAATTTGTTTATTAATTGGAATTGTTATAGTGTGTATGATTTACGATATGAGAAAAATGTTTATGTATCATAGTGATTTAAAGAAAGATAGCAAGCTATTATGTAAGAAAGACTTGTTATGGATATGGACTAGATGGATGAATTTATCTCATGCTAGTTTTAATACTGAAAACATGCAAGCTTTAGCTTTAAATTCAGCAATGTTATCACTTTATAAAAAAATATATAAAACTAATTCGGAAATATCAAAACGAATTTTAGATAATTATAGTTTGTATAATGTGGAACCAAATATTGGAACTGTTGCAATTGGTTATCAATTAAATATTGAAGAAAAAATAGCTTGTGAAGAATATGATAATAATAAGTCGGAATCTATAAAAAAAAGTATGATGGGTTTAGTATCAGGTTTAGGAGATTCTTTTACTCAAACAACTTTATTACCTATGTATTTAGGTATTGCTATTTGTAGTATGCAATTAGGATATTATGTTTTTGCAATTGCTTCACTATTATTATTGCCAGCTTGTATATTAATGTATTCTTGGAATGGTTTGAAATTTGGATATCTATATGATAAAATTGGAGTTTTGAAATATATTGATATTATTAAAAATTCATTGTTTCAGAAATTTAGTAAGTATTTGATTTTCAGTTGCTTTTTTATTATGTATTTTTTAGCAAGTGGAAAAATTATTGAAATAACAGTATCGTTGGCATCTAATGGGTATTTAATTATACCTATAGTCTTGGTATCTGTTATATATAATTATTTAAGAAAGAAAAAATACGATTCTATTATAAATGTATGCTTGTTATATATAGTATCTGCTATTGCAGTTAGTGTATGTGCAATTATTTAAAATTGGAGGAATTATGGCGAAATTAAGATATGGAATTATGGGAGGAACATTTAATCCAATTCATTATGCACATTTTTTTATTGCAAATGAAGTTTTGGAAATGTTTAATTTAGATAAAGTGTTATTTATTCCAACGGGAGTTTCCCCTCATAAAAAGACGAATTCTATAGATTCATATCATAGATTGTCAATGGTAAAATTAGCAATTCAGGATAATCCTAATTTTTTAGTATCAGATATGGAAGTGTTAAATCCCGAAGTTAGTTACTCAGTGGATACTATGACTATGCTTAAAATGGAACATCCAAATATTGAATTTTACTTCATTGCAGGAACTGATTCCGTTCTAAATGTAGGGAAATGGAAAAATCCACATGAACTTATGAAATTATGCAATTTTGTGTGCGTTAACAGACCAGGTTATACAGATGATATTCAAACAGAAATAGAAAAATTAACAGATGAGTTTGGTGGAAAAATTTACTCTGTAAATGGGCCTAGATTGTTTGTCTCATCTACTATGGTTAGAAGAAGAGTTAACGAGCATAGAACTATAAAATATTTAATACCCGAAAAGGTATTGGAGTATATTGAAAAAAACAAGTTATATTTAGAAGATAACAATGATCTTAAAGGAGAAAAAATTGAACAAAGATAAAATAAAAGAAATATTAAAAAGTAACGTGAGTGAAGAAAGATATAATCATTCTATAAAAACTATGGAAGCAGCAGAAAAACTGGCAAATCATTATGATTTAGATACTGAATTAGTTTCTTTAGCAGCTTTATTACATGACTGCGGTAAATCTGAAAAAATTGAGGACGCATCTAAAAGTCATGCAGATATTGGAAGTGAAATAGCAAAAAGCATTTATGAAATAGAAGATGAAAAAATTATACATGCTATTAAATGTCATACTATTGGTTGTAAGAATATGTCTGAAGTAGATAAAGTGATTTTCTTAGCTGATAAAATTGAAGAATCTAGAACTTATGAAGAAGTTGAAGATATTAGGAAATTGGCATTCAAAGATATGGATGAAGCAATATATCAATTTATGAAATGTAATTTTGAATATATTAAAAAATCTAATAAAGAAGTATTTCCTGAATCAGAAATCATTTTTGAAGAATTCAAGAAAAGAAGTGAGCAAAAAGTAGTTATAGGGAAAATATTAAAAGCTTTTGATGATAAGCAAGGATTTGATTTTTCGGTTATAGATGTATCAAAAATCAGCTCAATTGCAGATTATTTCTTGATATGTTCTGCTAATTCAAATAGACAAGTAAAAGCTATTGCTGATGAAGTTGAAGATGTTATAGATGACATGGATATTGAAATACTTAACAAAGATGGATATAAATCAATGAAATGGATTTTGATAGATTCTGGTGAAATAGTTATTCATATTTTTGATAATAACGAGAGAGAACAATATAATTTAGAAGAATTATGGAAGCAAGGAGAATTTCTAGCAGCTGAAAAATTTGGAATTGAACAATAAATAGTAGATACAAAAAATAAATGAAAAGGTGCTAGAAATATTCTAGCACCTTTTTTATATCCATTTATCTTGATTATTATTTTTTCTTAAATCATCATAATATTTTTGTCTTTTTGCTTTTCTTAATGCTGCTTTTCTTTTTCTTCTTTTTTGAATATTATAATTTCTTATCATCAATAATATTGCAAAAATAATTATAAAAGCTATTATTACAATTCGAATGATTTTAAAAGTTATATCTTTAGTGCTTTGCTTAGCATTATTTTCAATATTGTTATTTTCTTTTGTTATAGTTACAGTCTTTTCATTAATAGAAATAGTGGATGATTTGTTTCCAGTTTTTACATTGGAGGCTTTTTCTATACTAGCGGTAGAAATAATGTCTGTGGATGCAATTACTTTTCCATCCTTTTTGTATATAAGTTTGCCGACCACATCACCTTTTGATACTGGAAATGAAATATCGTTTATTAATATATTTTGTTCTAGAATTTCTGAATCTTTTTGGCTATGTATAATAGCTACACTATTTTTAGTAACTAGTGGAATCATTTGTTTTTTGCCATTAACATCAGTCAATTCTAAATCTGTAACATAAATATTATCTGCTATGATATTTTGTTTGTAAAAGTTTTTGAAACCATAATCAAAAAGGTTGTGAGTATCAGTATATACTTGAGTTCCAGACCCTTTCATTACAATGGAAATAAGATCTAAATCTCCTCTTTTTACATATGAGACCAAAGTGTTTCTAGCATAGTCAGTATAACCATTTTTTATACCTAGACATCCTTCATATTGTCTTCCTATATATTTTCCATTAACTATAATTTTATGTGGAGACGTGTTATAAAGTAGATTATTAGTAGTGATTAATTTTCTTTCTTCTTTTTTGTTGGTGCTTTGTATTGTGTAGTGAGATGTAGATACTATTTCTCTAAAAGTAGAATTTTTCATTGCATATATTACTAATTGTTTCATATCATTTGCAGTAGTATAATGATTTTTATCGTGTAATCCATGTGGGTTCACATAATGAGTATTTGTCATACCTAACTCATTTGCTTTTTCATTCATTAAATCTGCAAAATCTTCTATAGAACCTGAAATATGTTTGGCTAATACACTTGCAGCATCATTTGCAGAAGGAAGCATTAAGCCATATAATAAATCTTTTACACTTATTTCTTCGTAAGGTTCTAATGCAATATTACTACCATAAATTTCATAAGGGGTGTTTTTATCAACGGTTATGATTTCATCTAAATCGCAATTTTCTAATGTTAATATACAAGTCATTATTTTTGTAATACTTGCTGGATAAAGTTTTTCATTTGCATTTTTAGAGTATATATCATTTTCAGTATTAAGGTCAAAAACTATTATGCCTTCACTTTCAGTGCTAAGGGCAAAAACAGTAAGTGGAAGGAGTGCGTTCGAAATTAGTGTGAAGAAAAGTGTTGATATTATTATTAGTGAAAAAAATTTTTTAGTCATTTTAGCTCCTGTGTTTTCTATATTATGAAAAATTTTATCTTAATTTATACTAATTATAACAAAAAACATGAGTTTCATGCAATATGTTTTTGAATTTTTTGTAAATATGTAGTATAATATTACTTGATGAATAAAAATAAATGGGGGATAAAATGAGTAATTATTATAAAAAAGGAATTTTAGTGGTTATCATTATATTGTTTTGTAGTTCTGTGTTATTTGGTTACAAAATTTTAGAACGTGAAAATGATAATAACAATAAGTTTGAGATAGTAAATGATGATATTAATAATGAACAAAAAAATCATGATATTTCAAAAGAAGAAGCAAAAAAAATAATAATTGATATTTCTGGAGCGGTTGAAAATTCAGGTGTATATACATTAAATGAAAACGCGCGAGTTGAAGATGCAATTGTGAAAGCTGGAGGTTTGTCAGAATGTGCTGATACAGATTTGATAGAAAAGCTTGTAAATAGAGCAAAAAAAATACATGATGGAGAAAAAATCTATATTCCAATGTTAGGAGATTCAACAGACGTATTAGATGAACTATCAAGTGAAAAAGGTGTTATAAATATTAATTTAGCAAAAAAAGATGATTTGATGAATCTTTCAGGGATAGGTGAAACTTATGCTGAAAGAATTATTGAATATAGAAAAACAAATAGATTTGATGATATTTCTGAAATAAAAGAAGTTAAAGGAATTGGAGAAAATTTATTTGAAAAAATAAGAAACTTTATTACAGTTGATTAAATGAGAGAGGTTATTATGAGTGAAAAAATTAAGCTTACAAATTATGCAAAAACATCTGGATGAGCAGCTAAGATAGGACCGGAGGTCCTTGCGCAAATTTTAGGAAGATTACCAAAATTTACTGATGATGAATTGATGGTAGGGATAGAAACATCTGATGATGCATGTGTTTTAAAAATAGATGAAAATATAGCAATGATTCAAACAGTAGACTTTTTTACTCCTATTGTAGATGATCCATATACATTTGGAAAAATAGCTGCTGCTAATTCATTGAGTGATGTATATGCTATGGGTGGAGAGCCAAGATTAGCACTTAATATAGTTGGATTTCCAAATTGTTTAGATCCTGAAATTTTAGGGGATATATTACAAGGAGGTGCAGACAAAGTAAAAGAAGCAGGTGCAACACTTGCAGGTGGTCACTCTGTAGAAGATGATGAACCGAAGTATGGTCTTTGTGTTACAGGTTTTGTTCATCCTGATAAAGTAATTAAGAATTGTGGTGCTAAAATTGGTGATGTTTTAGTTTTAACTAAGCAAATAGGAACTGGAATAGTTAATACTGCTATAAAAGGCGGATTAGCTTCTGATGAAACGATTGAAGAAGCTGTTACTGTAATGTCATCATTGAATAAAAAAGCAAAAGACGCTATGATGAAGTATGATGTACATAGTTGCACTGATGTTACTGGTTTTGGTTTGTTAGGACATAGTGTCGAAATGGCAGAAGGAAGCAATGTTAAATTCGAATTAACAATGGACAACATTCAATATATTGAAGAGGCTGCCGAATATGCATCAATGGGATTGGTACCTGCTGGAGCTTATAAGAATTTGGAGTATTTTAAGAATAGAGTAGATATAGAAGGGCTAGATGAAAAATTTGTTGATATGGTATTTGATCCTCAAACATCAGGTGGTTTATTAATTAGTCTATGTGAAGAAGATGCGAAAAATATGTTGAAAGATATGGAATCAATGGATTTTGATACTAAATTTTCTATTATTGGAAAAGTAGTTGAAAGAAATGATGATACATATATAAAATTAAGATAAAATTGGAGTGACAATGAATAAAAATTTATATTTTAGAGAAATACCAAAAGTTGATATAATTTTAGAAATGGAAAGAATTATTAGTTTGAATGAAGAGTTTGATAGAACTTTAGTTATGGACATAATTAGAGAAAAAACAGATGATTTGAGAAAATTCATCACAAGTTCTGATGATGAAAATGAGATCAAATTTCATTTAGACAGTTTAATTGATGATATATGTGCTAAAGTAACAAAGGCGGGAAATTATAATATAAAAAAAGTTGTTAATGCAACTGGAACAATTTTACATACAAATTTAGGCAGAGCGGTTATTTCGGATGAAGTTGCTGATAAGATGAAAAATATTTTGACTGGATACTGTAATTTAGAATATGATTTAGACAAAGGTAAAAGAGGAGAAAGATATTCTCATTTTGAAGACGTAGTTTGTAGAGTTACAGGTGCAGAGAGTGCTATGGCTGTTAATAATAATTCAGCAGCTGTTATGTTGATGCTTAGCTCATTGTGCAAAGATACTGAAGTAGTAGTATCAAGAGGAGAGCTAGTTGAAATAGGCGGTGCTTTTAGAGTGCCAGATGTTATGGCGGCTAGTGGTTGCAAAATAGTTGAAATAGGAACTACAAATAAAACTCATGCTAGAGATTATAGCGATGCAGTAACTGATGAAACTAGTGCTTTATTAAAAGTTCATACTTCAAATTATAGTATTGTTGGTTTTACTGAATCGGTAGGACTTAAAGATGTGAATAAAATAGCAAAAGAGAATAATTTATACATGCTTGAAGATATAGGATCAGGAGTTTTAGTAGATTTAAGTAAATATGGATTGACACATGAACCAACTGTACAAGAATCTATAAAAAATGGCATAGATGTAGTGTGCTTTAGTGGTGATAAATTATTAGGTGGACCACAGGCAGGGATTATAGTAGGAAAAAAAGAATTAATAGACAAGATGAAAAAAAATCCGTTAACTAGAGCATTTAGAATAGATAAATTTACTGCTATGGCATTGGAGATGATTTTTCATGAATATTTGGATGAAGACAAGGCTTTAAAGAATATTCCTGTTATGAGAATGATGACTGAGAAAAAAGAAGAATTAAGACCTAAAGCTGATCAGATATATAAGCAGTTAAAATTAAATGATATACATGCTGATGTAAGTATAGTTGATTGCCAGTCTCAAATAGGTGGAGGTTCATTGCCTTTAGAAAGAATAGATAGTTTGGCTATAGCCATAAAACCTAATGAAATGAAATTATCGGAGTTTGAGGCGAAATTGAGAGCTTTAGAAATACCTATAATTATTAGAATTGCAAATGATACTGCTTTTTTTGATGTTCGATGTGTTCAGGAAAAAGAAGTTGATATTGTTATCAAGGGAATTGTAGAGATATTAAAATAAATTAAAAGGAAAAAAATATGAGAAATATTATTGTTGGTACAGCGGGTCATATTGATCATGGTAAAACGACACTTATTAAAGCACTTACGGGTGCAGAAACAGATAGATGGGAAGAAGAAAAGAAGCGTGGAATAACAATAGATTTGGGTTTTGCCTATTTAGATTTAAATAATGGAAATAGACTTGGAATTATAGATGTGCCAGGACATGAAAGATTTATAAAAAATATGGTTGCTGGTGTTATTGGAATGGATATGGCAATGCTAGTTATTGCTGCTGATGAAGGCATTATGCCGCAGACTTCAGAGCATATCAATATATTAAATCTTTTAGGTGTTAAAAACGGTATTGTTGTATTAACTAAATGTGATACTGTAGATGAAGAATGGTTGGAATTGGTTAAAGAAGATATTAAAGAAGAATTAAGTGAAACTTTTTTAAGTGATGCACCTTTTGCTGAAGTTTCATCTATAACTGGTCAGGGTATTGATGAGTTAAAACAATTGCTATTAGAAAAAACAGATAATTTAAGTGAAGAAAGAGATGTAGAGACAATTGTTAGACTACCTATTGATAGATCATTTACTATTTCTGGTTTTGGAACTGTTATTACGGGTACATTAGTATCTGGAAGTATAAAAAAAGGTGAAGAATTAGAAGTTTTCCCTATAGAAAAAAATTGCAAGGTTAGAAATATTCAAGTGCATGGAGAAGATAAAGATGAAGCTTTCGCAGGGCAAAGAGTTGCTGTTAATATTGCTAATATTAAGAAGAATGAATTGTATAGAGGATGTGTTATAGCTCCAAAGAAGAGCATGAAGAAAACTATGATGATTGATGTTAAATTGGACATGTTAAAATCTTCAAGCAGAATTATAGAAAATAGAAGTAGACTTCATTTATATACAGGTACGTCAGAAGTTTTATGTAGAGTTGTTTTGTTAGATAAAGAAATTCTAACTGCTGGAGAATCTTGTTATGCTCAGTTAAGATTGGAAGAGGAAATTGCTGTTAGAGCTGGAGATAAATATGTTGTTAGATTTTATTCTCCTATGGAAACGGTTGGTGGCGGATCTGTTATTGAAGCAGTTGCAAAAAAAGCAAAGAGATTTGATGATAATAAGTTAAAATCACTTAGAATAAAAGAAAAAGGTGATAGTAAAGATATTATTGAGAATCTAATTTTGGAGAATAGCTATTTATTACCATCTATTGGGGATATAGCAAAAATATCTGCAAAAAAAGCTGATGAAGTTTTAAGAGATGTACTGTTATTAGAGGAAGAAAACAAACTTACTGTTTTTAGAATGAAAAATGATACATGTATTTGGCATATGGATTATGAAAAAGAAATGACTGGACATATAGTTGAGTATATGGAGGAATTTCATAAGAAATTTCCTTATAAAATGGGGGTTAAGAAAGCAGAAATTAAATCTAAATTTTTCAAAGAAACAAAGCAAATTGTATATGATGAAATTATTGGTTTGTATTTGAATAAGGAAATATTGAAAATAAGTCATGATATATTAAGCTTGAAATCTTTTGTAATAAAAGAAGATGAAAAATTTGTTGATGTAAAAAAAGCAATTTTAGATTTATTGAGTAATAATAGATATGATACAGTTAGATTGACTGATATTATGGAGCTAGGTAAGGAGAAACAGAGTACAGAAGATGTTTTAAATTATCTTATTGATATAGAAATAGTTTCTAAAATTGCAGATGAAACATATGTTTTAAAAGAATCATTAGAAAATATTAAAAATGAGATAAAAGCATTTATTGAGAAAAATGGAAAAATATCTGCTGGAGAATTCAGAGATATATTTGATACAAATAGAAAATTTGCTATTACAGTATTAGAATATCTAGATGGTATTAAGTTCACAAAACGTGTAGATAATGATCGTGTTTTGGTGATATAATAGGAGATTGTATGGATGTATTGATAATTGATAATGATGTAAATTCATCAATGACGTTGAAACATAGTCTTGAGCAAGATGAACATGGAGTTTCAATAATTAATAGTGGAAGTTCTGCGATAGAAACGATTAAAAAAAAGAATTTTGATATGATTTTTTTAGAATTAGATTTAATTGATGTAGATGGGCTTCGCGTATGTCAAAAGCTACGTGAAGCTACCAGATGTCCAATAATAGTGGCTACAGCTAGAGATGATGATATGGCTTCAGTTTTTAGTTTAGAATATGGCGCAGATGATTTTATAAAAAAACCATATATGATGTTAGAACTTAAAGCTAGAATGAAGTCAATATTGAGAAGAATTAGATATACGAATGAAAGTAATAATGATCATATTTTAAAAATAGATGATTTGATTATAAATTCATTAGGAAGGCATGTATCAATTTCAGGGAATGAATTAAATTTAACTGCGAGAGAATTTGATTTATTATATTTACTAGCCAGTAATCCAGATAAAGTGTACACTAGAGAAGAATTACTTAAAATAATTTGGGGATATGATTATTTTGGAGAATTAAGAACTGTTGATGTTCATATCAGAAGATTAAGAGAAAAAGTGAAGAAATGTGAAGGCAATCATGATTTTATAAAAACTAAATGGGGTAAGGGATATTTCTTTAAAAAAATTGATAATTAATTTTAAAAAGTACTTGATTTTTTTCACGATATGTGATATTATATCGTGGTATGGGAGTAGATAGGTGCTGGTGTGCCTCCCGGTCTTCAACACCGTGTGTGTGGCGTTAATAGCGTCATAGGTGGGTTCGATTCCCACATATTCCCGCCATTTTTAAGGAGTATAATATGGAAAATATTATGGTTTGTGTAACTCAACAGAAAACAAGCAAAGACTTAATTCATAAAGGAGTTGAATTGCAGAAACACTATGAAGATGCTAGCTTATATGTGATACATGTTGTTAATGAAAAAGACAATTTGCTATATAATTTATCTGATGGTGAAGCTTTAGATTATTTGTTTAAAATTACTAAAGATATTGGTGCTGATTTGGTAGTTAAACGTTCAAAAAATGTTGTTTCTACTTTAGTAGCTTTTGCTAAAGATAAAAAAATATCGCATATTATCATGGGAAATTCCAATGATGAATCTAGCAAATTTGAGAAAAATTTTAAAAATTTATTACCATCTGTGCAATTTGAAATTTAATGAATGAAATCAAAATGAGATTAATTTCTCATTTTTTTTATTTTTGTGTTTTACTTTTTACTTAAATATGCTATAATTAATAAAATAGGTAAAAATTGACGATAAGTGATGTGATAAAACTACATAATAATAAAACTATTGTGTTTTAATAAATATGAATATAGATATAAAAAGTATAAAATAAAATTGAATTGGAGGTAACCATGAGTAATAATTTGGAAGTAATTGAAACTATTTTCGAAAATGATTTACAGAGAATTCTTAAATGTCGAAATAATGAAAATGGAGATATTTTTTTAAATAATATAATATTTAATGCAAATCTAATTAAACTAATCAATGTAGCGGTTTTAAATGATTTAAATTCTAATATTGAAGCAGCTTACAAAGACGATGATAGATTATATATAATTTCTAGATTGGCAGAAAATAATAATCAACATAAGATTAAAGATTATATTAGAAAAGGACTTACTTTTAAACAGCAATTTTGCTTAGCTGAACAATTAATTAGTTTAGCAATAGAAATTGATTCTTCTTCTGATTTGCTTCAGTTTAAAATTATGAATGAAGAAAACCTTACAGTGGATAATTACTGTAATCTAAAAGTGAATGGAGACTTTGAATTTACAAATGAATTTGATATTTCTGATAATTTCACTTTTAAAAATCTAGGTAATATTTTACATTTTGTATTTTCAGGTGAGGAAATAATTGATTATAATCTGTCAGATAATGTTCCACCAGAAGTAAGAAAAATAATTGTTAGTTGTTTAGTGAGAGATTATAGCAATCCTAGAGAAATAATGAGAGATTTTAAAGAATCACCAATATATGGAATAGTTAATTGTAGTAATAAAGATGAAAACAAATATGAAACTGTACATACCGGTTTGAAACCAAAAGGTAATGATATTTCTG
>Ga0193962_1000810_pt1 | contig 14652 bp, 14 predicted proteins | sample FB_5_MG_FD_140335 | JGI IMG/M metagenome (GOLD analysis project Ga0193962, IMG submission 140335) | Microbial mat bacterial communities from the Broadkill River, Lewes, Delaware, United States - FB_5_MG | ecosystem: Environmental > Aquatic > Freshwater > River > Microbial mats | place: USA...
AAGTTTTTCATCGCCGCAAAAACATGAAAAAGCTTTTTTTTGTGTTAAAAGTTGCATTGCCATTTTTTGATGATATTTTAAAGAGTCACTTTGATGAACAGCTCTTGAGTAATCAATAGAAAACAAAGATAAAATTTCTAAGATTTCATTATCTTTTCCTTCTATATTCTTCTTTTTATTTATATCTTCAATTCTTATAACTAAATCTTCATTTAACTGCTTTGCAACTATATAGTTTAAAATAGCTAAACGAAGGTTATTTAAGCTCATACTTTCAACAGGACTTGGTGCAAATCTTAACAAACTATTTCCTTACTATTGCAAATGTTAAATTGTTTATTTCTTCATGAGAAGCAATAAATTTATTTAAATCTTCTAATTTTAAATCTTGAATTAATTCTAATTCTTTTTGAGGATAATTTTGCTCTAAACCTCTATAATAAAGAGTAAAAGCTTTATTTAGTCTTTGAGATAATACTTCATTTCTTAAAGGTTCACTACCTGTTAAAAAGTTTTTAGCAGCATCTAACTCTTCTTGAGTAACACCTTTTTTTACAAAATCTTTTACAATTTGTGTTACTAAAGTTTGTGCTTCTTTTGCACTTTCATTTTTTGTTTGTAAATACCCACTAAAGAAAGTATGAGATTTATTTATAGAAACAGAGCCATAAGCACTATAAGCAAGTCCTCTTTTTACTCTAATTTCTTCCATAAGTCTAGAACCAAAACCAGAACCACCTAAAATAAATGATGCTACTTTTGAAATATATCTTTTTTCATCTTTAGCTGTAACATTGTAAGAACTTCCAAAATAGATATAAGCTTGTTCAGTCTCTTTGATTAAAGTTTCTTCTTGTTTTTCTGATTTAAATTTAATCTCTTCTAATTCTCTTTTAACACCTGGTTTTAATGCATCTAAAACTGGTGTAATTAAAGTTTTAAACTCTTTGTAATCAAAATCTCCACCAGCAACAATAATTAAATTATTTAGGTTAATTGTATCATTGATAAAGGTCTTTATATCTTTAAGTTTAATTTTCTCTATTGATTCAACTGTACCAGAACTTGGGTTTTGTAAAGCAGTATCTTTGAATAATACTGATTTTAATAAATTCTTAGCAGTATAATCAAAATCATTCTCTTTTCTTTTTAAAGCACCAATTTTTAATGTTTTTAATTTATTTAAAGTATCTTCACTATAGTTTGGTGATTTGATTAAATTTGTTAATAACTGTATTGATTTATTAGATACATCTTTTAAGTTTGATAACTCAATTACAAATGTTTCAAATCCATTTGAAGTGTGTAAAGAAATAGCATTCTCTTCTAGCTTTTGAGCAAAACCTGTTGAACCTAACTCTTTAGTTCCTTCATTTAATAATTGTGAAGAAAGACTTGCTAACCCACTTTTATTTCTATCTTGAATATAACCTGAGTTTTGAAAAACTAATTGTAGATTTAACGTTGGTAAACTCTTTTGTTTTTCAAAAACTACTGGTATTTTTATTCCATTTGTTTCTATATGCTTTATCGTAGCACTCATTAAACTTCCTTGTAAAATTACTAATGCAAATATATATTTTTTTAATTTTTTCATAAAAGGATTAATACCTCTCTAATATCTCATAGGCTGTATTTCTTTTTGCAGGATTTTCACCTATGTCTTTTATAAGCCTAATCATTTCTTCTTGATTCATTCTATTTGAAGCTCCTGCTGCTTTAACAACATTCTCTTCCATCATAGTACTTCCTAAATCATTTGCTCCAAAATTTAAAGCTAATTGACCAATATATGAGCCCTGAGTCACCCAAGAACTTTGCATATTTTTAAAATTATCTAAGTAAAGTCTTGAAACTGCTAATAATCGTAAGTATCTATTCGATGATTGTGGTTTAATATCTGGTATTTCTTTTAAAAGTTGCGTATTAGCACCTTGAAATGACCACATAATAAATGCTCTAAATCCACCTGATTTATCTTGTAAATCTCTTAGCATTTCCCAATGTTCAATTATCTCTTCATCTGTTTCAACTGTTCCAAACATCATTGTTGCAGTTGTTTTCATTCCAATAGAATGTGCTAATTCATGAACATTTATCCAATCTTTACTATCCATTTTATTAGGAGCAATAATATCTCTTACTCTATCACTTAAAATTTCAGCACCAGCACCTGGAATTGAGCTTAAACCTTTAGCTTGTAATCTTTTTAGCACTTCTAAAATAGTGATTTTAGATACTTTTGCAATATATTTAATTTCAATTGCAGAAAAACCATGAATAGTAATTTGTGGATACTTCTCATGAATATGAGAAACCAACTCTTCATAATAATCAATTTTAAGTTTTGGGTGAACTCCACCTTGAAATAAAATTTGCGTTCCACCAATTTCAAGTAATTCATCAATCTTTTGATCAATTTCATCAAATTTAAGTACATAAGAATCATCATCTCGTCCATGTCTATAAAAAGCACAGAATTTACAATCAACCCAACATACATTTGTATAGTTAATATTTCTATCAACTATAAAAGATGTAGTTTTATCAGGATGAAGTTCTAGTTTTCTTTTACTTGCAAGTTCACCTAATTCTAATAATGAAGCATTTTTAATTAAATCTAATGCTTCTTCATTTGTTATTCTTCTATTTAATAAATCCATTTTTTTAACCATTAGAAACTACTCCCTAGTGAGAATTCAAATGATGATGTATCATCATCAGCTTTTGCATCTAAAGCTTTAGCAAAGATAAGCTGTAATGGTCCTAAAGGAGAAATCCATTCTAAAACAGCACCAGTACTTGATCTTTGAATTTCCGTAAAATCATCTTGTCCAATCATTCCATAATCATAGAACAATGCCCATCTCATTTTAGCATTTGGAATTAAAGGGAAACTCATTTCTAAAGAGTTTGCCCATAAATTTTTATATGGTTTACCAACTTCACCTGTATCATTAGAAGGGAACGCATAAGATGAGAATCCTCTTAAACTTTTTGTACCACCAAGATATAGTGAATCACCTTGATTAATTTGTCCATTATCAACTAAAACACTAACTTTTGTTCTAAATCTAAAAATCCAATCTAATTCTGCGTAGTCATTTAAACTATTAAAATATTTAAAGTATGAAGTTGATTTTAAGTATTTTGAATCTCCACCAACACCTGCGTATTGTAAAGAAGTTCCAATTTTCATACCTTCTCTTGGTAATTGATAATTATCTGTATTATCAAAATTTATATAAGGAACTAAAGAACTAGAAATATAATCAGTATCAGTATAGGGATTAGAAATAGTAGATATATCATCATACTCATAATCTTCACTAATAAAATCTAATTTATATCTAATACCAGCTCTTAAATTTCTTACAATTTCTCGACCAACACCAACAGAAAAACCTTTTGTAGATTTATCTAAATCATAAACACTTCTACTAATTTCACTCTCACTATTATGTGCTTCAATATCTCCACTGTACTTACTATCATTAATAGCAGGATTACTTAAACTTAATGTAAAATCACTTTTATTAGCAGATAAATCAGCACTTAGTCCAACACTTAAACCAGAACCGAATATATTTGAATCTTTTACAGAACCATTAACCATAAATTTATCATATGAACCATATCCACCACCAACAGTTAAAGCTCCTGTTGCTGCTTCAACTACATTTACTAAAATATCAATTTTATCTTCTGATACTCTTTTTTGTTCAATGTTTACTTTTTCAAAATATGAAGATCTTCCTAATTTTGATTTTGAATCATTTAAATCAGTTTGGTTAAATAATTCTCCTGGAGCTAAATAAATATCTCGTCTAATAACTCTATCTAGTGTTCTAGAGTTTCCAGAAATTTTAACATCATTAATATAAACTTTTTTACCTGGAATTACATTAAATACAACATCAACTTTTGAGTTTTCAGTGTCTTTTTTAACATCAAATCTAACTTGTGCAAAAGCATAACCTTTGTTTGCAACTTGTGTTTTAATATAGTTTTGATCTTTTCTTAATTTTTTAATATTAAAAGTATTTCCAATAATTAAGTCTAACTCTGGATAAATATCTTTAGGATCAACTATTGTTGAATCTACATAAATTTTAATATCATTTGTATAGTATTTAGTACCTTCTTTAATAAAAAAGTCTAGATTTGCTTGATTTGAAGCAAAATCAATATTTAAAAATGGTTCTTTAACTTGTGCATCAAGATAACCCTTTTCAAAATATAATTCATTAATTCTTCTTGCATCGTATTTTAATTGATCAATTTTAACTTCACCATCATTTTGACCAAACCACCATGAAGCAAATTCAACTTCTTTGTTTGCTGAAACATTATCAAAATCATCTTGGTCTAGTTCGTTTGAACCATAATAGTTAGCTTTTTTGATGATGATTTCATCACCTTTATTTACATTAAATGTAAGTTTTAAAGAGTGTTCATTTAATGTTTCAATTTCAGTTTCAACTACTGAGTTAATATATCCTTCTTCTTCAAGCATATTTAGCAAAATCTTCTTTGCGTCTTTTACTCTTTTTTCAGTATACATTGACCCTTTTTTAAGTTTAATCATTGTTTTTAATGATTCTATATCATCAGTTCTTGATTTATAACCTTGTATATCTATATTGGCTATAGAAGGCTTTTCTTTAAAGTTTAATTGTAATTTTCCATTATCGTTAATGGCAACTATATCGTCAAAATAGCCAAATTTATAAAACTCTTTTATTGCATTATTTATTTTGTCATTGTTAAATTCATCACCAACTTTTATGTCTAGTGTTTCATTTACTATTTTAGAAGATATCTTATTTAAATTATTATATTCTATAGATTGTATTGTATCTGCGCATAGTGCTGTTGCACAAGCTAAAGAAAAAAGCATTATTTGATTTTTCACAACTTTCCTTAATTTCATAATTAGACAATAATATATCTAAATTCACTTTATATAAATATTAAGATATAATCACAAAATTAATTTACAAAAAAGGTGCTGTGTTGAATATAGGAATAGTTGGTTTAGGACTTATGGGTGGTTCTTTAGCAAAGGCTGTTAAAAAATATGGAATTGCTAAAAAAGTATATGGATATGCTAGAAGTGAAAAATCAAAAAAAGAGATTTTAGAATTAAATTTAGTAGATGAATTAGTTGATATTCAAAGATTAAAAGATGAGTGTGATTTGATTGTATTAGCAATACCTGTTGATAATATCATTTCATTTTTACCAAATTTACTTGATATTGATAAAAATACTACAATAATGGATTTAGGTTCAACAAAAGAGTTTATAGTAAAAAATATTCCTAATGAAATTAGATCAAATTTTGTTGCAGCTCATCCTATGTGCGGATCTGAAAAGTTTGGACCAAAAGCCTCTATGGATAATTTGTATGAAGGTAAAACTGTAGTTTTATGTGATTTGGAAGCAAATGATGAATTACATAAAAATAGAGCTATAAAAGTATTTCAAGATATTGGAATGAGACTTGTTTTTATGAACTCACATAATCATGATGTTCATGCTTGTTATATGTCACATCTTCCACATGCTATTTCATATTCACTTGCAAATACAGTAATGAATCATGAAGACCCTAAATCAATTATTGCTCTTGCTGCTGGTGGATTTACAGATATGAGTAGAATTGCAAAATCTAGTCCAAATATGTGGACAGATATTTTTAAACAAAATAGAGAAAATTTATTAAATTCAATTGATTTATTTGAAGACCATATGAAAAAAGTTAGACAAATGGTTGAAGATGAAGAGTATGAAAAGTTAGAAGAATGGATGAAAAAAGCTAATACTTTACATGAAATACTTTAGGTATTTCATGTTTTCATATTTTTATGTATTTAAAATTGCTTCTTGAACTTTTATAGCTTGCTTATGTTCATAAACGTCATGACATCTAATAATTGAAGCACCATTTTTAATAGCTTCTAAATGTATTGCTATTGTACCTGCTAATCTATCTTCAACTTTTGAAGGACTAATTAAATCAATCATAGATTTTCTGCTTGCACCTATTAAAAGTTCACAATCAAAATGTTTAAAGTATTCTAAGTTTTTTAAAAGTAATAAGTTATGCTCTAATGTTTTTCCAAAACCAATTCCAACATCTAAAATTATCTTTTTATTTTCAATTCCAAAGCTATTTGCTTTTTGAATTTGTTTTTTAAAAAAATTGTCAATGTCCAAGACTACATCATTATATTCAGGTTTATCTTGCATATTTGAAGGCTTATTTTGCATATGCATTATTACAACTTTTGCAGCATATTTTGATACAAGGGAGCAAACTTCATCATTTTGTAAACCTGTTATATCATTTACAATTGTAAAACCCTTATTTAAAACAAAATCTATTACTAAAGGAGAATAAGAATCAATGGAAAAATCTACTTTTTCAAAGTATTTTTCCTTATAAATAATTTCAACAATATTTTTTAATCGTTCTAATTCTACTTTTTCATCAACTGCTATACTTCCAGGTTTACTTGAAACTGCACCAATATCAATAATATTAGCACCATTTTCAATCATTAACTCAATTTTAGAAGCAGTTTGTTTGTAATCAAATCTACTGCTTTTAAAAAATGAATCTTCATTGGCATTTAAAACACCCATTATTTTTGTTTTGTATGTTTTCATTTATAGTTCTTATTTTTTAGTATTTGATAGTGATAAAAGTAGGGTAGTTAAAATATTTATAGGTCTTGAGTTTAACTCAAGAAGTTTTGAACTTTTAGAAAATAAATCTAATTGTTTTTCATCAAGCTTTATTTTTTGTTTATTTACTTTTAATAAAATTGATTCAATAACAGCTTTTGCATCTTTTTTTGATATTTTTTGATTCTCTTTTAAATATGAGTAAATATCTTTTAAATCAAGTTTTGAAATATCAAGTGAAATTTCATCTTTTAAAGATGATGTTTTTAAATACTTAAATGGCATTCTAGAATAAATTGTTGGTAAAATTGAAGACTTTGAATTTGTAAGAATAATAAATATCACATTTTTAGGAGGTTCTTCTAAGACTTTTAATAAAGAGTTTTGTGCTTCTTTTCTAAAAGTACTTCCACAAAGAAAAATATATTTATCTTCATTTGAAGCAATATATGCTTCTTTTATAGCTTGATTAGCTTGTAAAATCTGAAACTCTTCTTTTTCTTCATTTTTAATTATTCTAATATTATGAGGAGAATAAAAAGGTAATAATTCATTTAATGTTTGAGTTATATCATTAACTATTAAAATAGTTGAGTTATTAATCTTTTTATCAATCATATTAATTTTCTACGTTTACTTCTGCAAAAAGAGCTGAGCTTACAGTTTTATTATATAGTCTAAACATTTGTAATAATTTCATATCTAAAGCTTCATCACTAGATCTAAGATTAAAGGCATCTTGCTGTTCTTCATCAAAAAGCCAAAGAAAAGAGTTTTTTGAAACTTTTGGAATAACAGCTCTTACATCTTGACTTCGGCCAATATACCAAAAACAATATCCATTTGGAAAAGATATATTTAACATATCTTTTATATATGAAATATCATCATCTGATTTAATATTATCCATGTATTTGTAAAAAGATTTAAAATCATAAAAAGGTAGAAATGGTCTATTTAATTTTGGTGAATTAATATTTGATAAAACATATTCTAAAAACCATTCTCTATCTTTATCAGTTAATACAATTACAGATGCACCTTTTTCTAATAAATTTACGATATTTTTAGATACTAAAGGTGTCCATTCATATTTTTTTTCTTCTAACCAAGGAGAGATTAGTCTATCTTCCCTAATTACATCAACTGTCCAGTTTAAAAATTCTTGCACGCTTATTTATCCAGATTATAAGCTTCGTGTAATGCTCTTACTGCTAATTCAGCATATTTTTCTTCTATAATCATTGATATTTTGATTTCTGAAGTTGAAATAATTCTAATATTAATATTCTCTGTTGCTAATGCAGAAAAAGCTTTTGATGCGACACCTGTATGAGATTTCATTCCAACACCGACAATTGAAACTTTACAAATATTTTCATTGTAATCAATATTTTTAGATTGACTTTTGAATTTTTCCATTACGCTTTTACATAATGTAAAATCAGTTGTAGGAATAGTAAAATCTAAATCAGTTGTACCATCAAGTCCTCTTGTTTGAACTATCATATCAACATTAATATCAGCATCAGCTAATGATGTAAAGATTGATGCAGCAATGCCAGGCTTATCAGTTACTCCGTACATACCAACTCTTATTTGATTTCTATCTAATGCGATTCCACTTACAACTGGTTTTTCCATAATATTCTCTTCCTTTGTTATTAACGTACCTTCAACTTCTGGAGTGAAGCTAGATCTTGATACTAAATTTACATTTAATTTCTTAGCCATTTCTACTGATCTATTTTGTAAAACTTTTGCTCCTAGTGAAGCTAATTCTAACATTTCATCATAAGAAATTTTTTCTAGTTTTTTTGCTTTTGGTTCAATTCTTGGATCTGTTGTGTAAATTCCATCAACGTCTGTATATATTTCACAAATATCAGCTTGTATAGCGCCTGCAATTGCAACAGCAGATAAGTCACTTCCACCACGTCCAAGTGTTGAAACTCTATTCGTATTAATTGTAACACCTTGAAAACCTGCAACAATTACAGTTTTACCTTCACTAATAGCATTTTTAAGATTTGTAGTATCAATATCTTCTATTCTTGCTTTTGTATGAGCTTCATCTGTAATAATTCCAGCTTCTCTACCACTCATTGAAGTTGTTTTATAACCTTGTTCATTTAAAGCAATTGATAATAGTGCTGAAGTAACTCGCTCACCTGAACTTAATAACATATCCATTTCAGCAGGATTTGCTTCTTTTGAAAAACTTTCCGCATATTCAATTAATTTATTAGTCTCACCACTCATTGCAGAAACTACAGCAATAACATCATGACCTTCATCTTTAATTTTCTTTATAATATTTGCTACATTTTGGATTCTCTCAAGTGTTCCTACACTTGTTCCACCAAATTTTAATACTTTTAACATTTATTCATCAATCCTTTTTAAATATAACCTTCACTTTTAAAATATTTTATAACTTGTTTGTATACTGTTCTTTTAAAGAAAGTTATATAATCATAAATATTTTTTGTTGGTACAAACTTGAATTCACTGAATTCTGGTATTTCAGTTTCAATATTTATTTTTGCACCTTTTTTTAACTTTACTAAATAATATTTTTGTATTTGTCCATCATACGGTTGCATCTTCTTTGCAATTGCTGGAGGGAAATCATAAGAAACCCATTTTGGATATTCTGCAATAATTTCCACATCTCCTGTTCCAATTTCTTCTTCAAGCTCTCTATACAAAGCTTCCTTAGGTGTTTCACCTTCGTCAATTCCACCTTGTGGAAATTGCCATGCATTATCTACATCTGTTCGTGAAGCAATAAATATTTCACATGTATGTGGGTATTTAGCTGATAGTACAATCGCTGCTACATTAGGTCTGTAATTTTTGGTATAATCTTTTGTGATTTCATTTTTATCAGTCATAAATATATTTTCCCTTATAATTAGTCAAAGATTTTACAAAAAATAGGATTAAAAATTGCTTTTATACATACATATACCTTTTTGTGACAGTAAATGTTTTTACTGCGCATTCAATTCATATACAGATAAGTTTCATTTAAAACAAGAGTATATGAAAGCTTTAAAATTACAATTAAAAACAGAATTAAATAATTATGTAAAAAAACATAATAAACAAATAGAAACAGTTTTTATAGGTGGTGGAACACCATCATGCATCAAACATCATGAATATAAAGAAGTATTTGAAATATTCAAACCTTACTTAATTGAAGGTGCTGAAATCACAACAGAAGCAAACCCAAATTCTGCCTCATATGAGTGGCTAGAAAATATGTACAATTATGGAGTAACAAGAGTTAGTTTTGGAGTACAAAGTTTTAATAATGACAAACTAAAATTCTTAGGTCGTTCGCATAATAATAAAAGTGCTTTAAAAGCTATACAAAATGCAAATAGTATTGGTTTTAATGGTATTAACTGTGATATAATCTATGGAGTTCAAGGAGATACATTAGAAAGTATGAAAGAAGATTTTAAACAAGCTTTTGAACTTCCTATTACACACTTAAGTGCTTATTCTTTAACTATTGAAGAAGGTACAAAATTCTTTGATAGATCTTCAGTAAAAATTGATGACGAAGAGCTTTCTTATGAAATATTTGATTATATTAATGAACATGGTTTTAAGCAATATGAAATATCAAATTTTGCAAAAGAAAAAAAATATGAATCAAAACATAACTATGGGTATTGGGAACATAAAGAATATTTAGGAATAGGTGCAGGTGCTGTTGGTTATGTTGATAATCAAAGATATTATCCTATAAAAAGTATTGAAGAATATATAAAAAATCCATTCAATATGGAGTATGAACCAATAAGCCAAGAAGATATAAAAACAGAAAAAATACTACTAGGATTTAGATGCTCAAATGGTGTTGAATTATCACTTTTTACACAAGATGAGTTAGAAAAAGTAGAACATTTAGTACAAGAAGACAAAGTTTTAATACAAAATAATAGAATTTATAATAAAAACTTTTTATTATCTGATGAATTAGCTTTATATATATTAGGATAAATGTTAATTCATAATAGTTTAACTATAATAACAAGTTTAAAAAAGGTTTAATAATAAATGACAATAAAAGATACAGTTAGAAAATATGCAAATGATTTAAAGTTTGTAACTCATATTCCAGCTAAAGAAGTTGAAATATTAATGATGTATTTATTAGATAAAAATACTATCTGGTTACATATGAATTATAATAAGCAGTTTGATAAAGAACAAGAACTAGCAAAACTTGTAAAAAAAAGAGCCCAAGATTATCCTATAGAGTATTTAACAAACAAAGCTTCATTTTATGGTGAGACTTTTATTGTAAAAGAGGGTGTTTTAATACCAAGACCAGAAACAGAACTATTAATAGACAATGCACTTGAAATATTAAAAGATAAAAAAGAAACAGTACATGTTCTTGAAATTGGTACTGGTTCAGGAATAATATCTGTGATGTTAGCTTTATTAATAAAAGATATAAAGATAATTGCAGTAGATATAAACGAAAAAGCGCTAGAATTAGCAAAACAAAACGCAATAAAACATAATGTTGACGATAAAATAGAATTTAGGTTAAGTAATTTATATGAAAATATAAATGAAACAAATATAGATTTAACTATTTCAAACCCTCCTTATATTGCAAATGATTATGACTTACCAAAAAATGTAGCTTATGAACCGTCAAATGCTTTATTTGGTGGAAATATTGGTGATGAGTTATTAAAAGATATAATAAAACAAACAGATGAACGAAATATCGAATATTTACTTTGTGAAATGGGTTATGATCAAAAAAATCCATTGTCGCAGTATTTAGAAGAGTTTAATACAAAAAGTTTTACTTTCTATCAAGACTATGAAAAGTTTGATAGAGGATTTACAATACAATTTAAAAAATAAAAAAGGATTATATAAAATGTTTAAAGAATTTAATTTAGAAAAGTTAACTGATTCAAAAGTATTATTAGAAAAGCTTTTAGATCAATCAAAAAATGAAATATTAGAATTAATGGAAATAGAAAATAAAACTTATGAAAATTTTGTTATGCCATATCAAGAAATAGGGGAGAGTATTAACAATTTTGTTACTCCTATATTTCATATAGATTCTGTTAAAAATTCAGAAACTACAGGAAAAGTTTATGAAGAATGTCTTCCAGTTTTATCAAAATATGAAACTTGGATATCTCAAAATGATGATGTTTTTAAGGCTTTAAAAGATATACAGTCTAACTGTAAAACTACTTTAAATGATATACAAAATAAAGTATTAGAAAATGAAATAAGAGACTTCAAACTTTCAGGTTCACATTTAGATGATGCAAAGAAAAAAAGATTAGAAGATATAAATTTAACTCTTAGCGAGTTATCTCATAAGTTCTCACAAAATCTTTTAAATGCAACTAATAGTTTTGAAATGATTGTAGAAGATAAAGATGATGTAAAAGAAATACCTAGCTCTGATTTAGAATTAGCAGCATTCGAAGAAGATGGAAAGACTAAATATAAATTTAATTTACAATTTCCTTCTTATATGGCTTATATGACTTATGGAACATCAAGAGAAAAAAGAGAAGAACTTTATAAAGCTTTTTGTACAAGAGCACCGGAGAATGGAAAGATAATTGAACAAATACTAATTTTAAAAAATGAAAAAGTAAAAATATTAGGATTTAACTCTTATTCTGAATACTCTTTAGAGACAAAAATGGCTTCAAAAGAAGAAGAAGTAGTTTCGTTCTTAGAAGAATTAGGTCACAAGGGTAAGAAAAAAGCAGGTGAAGAGCTGAATGAAATTAAAGAACTAGCATTAAAAGATGGTGTAAGTGATTTTAGATCTTCTGATATGTCTTATTATTCTGAAAAACTAAAGAAAGCTAAATATGATTTAGATGAAGAGTATTACAGACCTTATTTTGAGCAAACATCTGTATTAGATGGTTTCTTTGATTTTTTACATCAAATGTTTGATGTAAAATTTGTTCAAGTTGATACTAAAGCATGGGATGAGAAAGTAAAAGTATATGATCTTTTAACGAATGAAAAACAAACTGCACGAATTTATATAGATTTAGAAGCTAGAAAAGATAAAAGAGGTGGAGCTTGGATGAATAGCTGGCATTCACACTATTCTAATAGTAAAGGCGAAGAACAACTTCCTACAGCTTTTATTGTTTGTAATTTCCCTCAGTCAACTGAAACTACACCATCTTTATTAAGACATTCTGATGTTGTTACACTATTTCATGAAATGGGACATGCCTTACATCATTTATTAAGTGATATAAAAGAACCTTATGTAAGTGGTATTTCTGGAGTTGCTTGGGATACAGTTGAGTTTCCATCACAGTTTTTAGAATACTTTTCTTATGATAAAGAAGTGTTAAAACTTTTTGCTAAACATTACAAGACTAAAGAGGTTCTAGATGATGTAGCTATTGAAAAGATTATCAAAGCTAAGAACTTCCAATCATCGCTTGCACTTGTACGACAAATAGAATTAGCTTTGTTTGACTTTAAACTATATCAAGACTTATACAAAACTGAAGAAGAAGTGCAAAATGTACTAGATAAAGTAAGAGCAGAATTTTCACCAATGATTCCACCTTCATATAACAAATTCCAAAATGGATTTTCTCATATTTTTGCAGGTGGATATGCAGCTGGATATTACTCATACAAGTGGGCTGAAGTACTAAGTGCCGATGCATTTTATATGTTTATTGATTCAAAAAATATTTTCAATAAAGAGCTTGCTTTAAAATATAAAGAAACTATATTATCTAAAGGTGGATCAAAAAATATGGATGAATTATTCTATAATTTTGCACAAAGAAAGCCAAGTGTTGATTCTTTATTAAAAATTGATGGAATTATTAGCTAAATTTTGTAATAATAACGAACTAATAATAATATCAACAAGGATTAAATACAAATGACAAATGCAGAAACAATTTCAAAACTAAACAATGCTTTAAATACACTAATTAAAGCTTATGAAGAACTTGAATTAAAAAATACTAAATTAGAGACAAAGATAACTGAACTAGAAGATGAAATTCTTGATCTTGAAACAGTTAAAGAAGATTTAGAATTAAATGTAAACGACTTTAAAACTAATACAGAAGAAGATAATTCTAATATTTCTTCAATGTTAGGAAAAATTGAAGGTTTACTAAATAAAAAAGTATCAAATAATGATATTACAAATGATTCATCAAGCACTAGTGAAGAAAAGAAAACTGTAGAAGACTCAGATAAAGAAGAAAGCAAAGAAGAAAAGAAAGAAGATGAACCTTTAGGTGGTTTATATAATTCAAATAACAAAACTTCTCAAAATGATGTAAGTAGTAATAAAGAAGAAAAAAACGAAGAAAAACAAGAAGATAATAAAATCGATTTAAATAGAATGGCTTCACTATTAAATGGATTTAATAATTAAAAAAGAGAATAATGATTACATTATTAAATAAAATATCTTTGTATAATACTTTTGGTGTTGATAATTTTAACTCAATAGAAGGTGCTATTAATAATATGGCACCTTCAATGGTAGAGTACTATTTATCGGACTTAAGCCAAGATGCAGAAGATATATATTTAAATAAAAGAGAGATAGAAAATAGTCTTTTTATAGGGGATTATAGTTTATACATAGATTATAATGATAATATCTATTTAGAATTAGACAACATTGAAAACTCATCTTATGAAACTGCCTCTTTTTGGTAAAAAATAATATCCTTAATCCATTAAATTAGTAGTTGCTCTTAACCTATCTTTATCAAAGTGTGTATATATTCTAGATGTATTTATATCTGCATGTCCTAGTGCTTCTTGTACTAAAATTAAATCATGATGTTTTTGATATAATAAAGTTGCAAATGAGTGTCTTAACATATGAGCACCATTTTTTTCTTTTCTAATTCCTGCACTTATTAATATATTTTCAAC
>Ga0193962_1000812_pt1 | contig 14629 bp, 20 predicted proteins | sample FB_5_MG_FD_140335 | JGI IMG/M metagenome (GOLD analysis project Ga0193962, IMG submission 140335) | Microbial mat bacterial communities from the Broadkill River, Lewes, Delaware, United States - FB_5_MG | ecosystem: Environmental > Aquatic > Freshwater > River > Microbial mats | place: USA...
AATCTACTCTTTTCTGCCCTGCCTCCTCGCTATCAAAATGAGAAAGATTTAAATGTTATGGTTGAGTTTGTAAAGAGTCACGCTATAGTTATGAATGGATTAAATAGTATAGATTTTGATGCAAAAGTTATATATTATAATCAAGAGTGCAAAGTATATTTCAAACGAGAAAGCGTTATTCATCCTAGAGGTTGGGTTGGTCCTGCTGAAGCTTTGATTTTTGATAGGGCTAGTTGTAAATATTAGATTTTTTACCCCAGATTAAATTTTATATTAACAAGGATTAAAAAATTTTAAAACAAAACATATACATAACAGACCTAGACCATACATTTTTGCGTTCTGACCATAGTGTTAGTGCGTTTAGTAAAGAGATATGGAATAGAAAAAGTGAAGATAGTATCCTAACTATTGCCACGGCACGAAGCTTTAAGCAGAGTATGAAGTTTTTGGAGGGGTTAAATCTATATGCACCTTTGATACTTCTTGATGGTGCTATGATACTCTCTTCTGATAAAAAGCTTGTAGATATCAAGACTATAGATAGAGATTTGGGTAGTGCTATCGTTGAGGTGGGGCTTAGGTTTGGGATAGAGCCTTTTATTATAGGAGTGAGAGATATGGGATTGGATGAGAAGTTCTTGTATCCTAAAAATCTAAATCCTTTTCAGGAGTTTGTCTTAGATGGGTATAAAGGTGACCCTAGAATGGAGTTTAATCCTACTCATCAAGCACTTGATATGAACCTAAAGATAGTCTATTTTGGAGATTATATACAGCTTAAACCTCTAGCAGATGAATTCAAAAAAATCTTTGGTAGTAGTATAGAGATAAAGCTCTCTCCTGAGAAGTATAGTGATGGGTATTTCCTCACGCTTCTACACCCCAAAGGTGATAAATCACACGCGATAGAGACTCTTATGAAGTATCTCAAAGTAGAACAAAAAAATATAACAGTATTTGGTGATAGTCTAAATGATATATCAATGTTCACCTTAGCCAATACAAGCATAGCAGTATCAAATGCACTTGATGAGGTGAAAGCCATAGCCAATATAGTGCTTCCTCACTCCAATGATGAGGATGGGGTGGCTAAGTATTTAAATCATCTTTAGTTTAATATATATCTAGTAGAATATAGTAAATATAAATAAAAAGGAATAAAATGAGAATAATATTAACACTGATACTATCGATATATATGCTAAATGCCTCTAGCTCGACAAGAAGTGGACAGCTAATAGTAGTAACTGCTAACAATTGGAAAACCTCTAGTGCCGTGCTTCAAAGATATAACTACAAAAAAGATGGACTGATTAAAGTAGGCAAAGCTATAAGAGTCAATATAGGAAGAAAAGGGCTAGGTTGGGGTCGTGGTCTTCACAAGATACCAAAGAGAGCGAAGATAATAAAAAGAGAGGGAGATGGCAAAGCCCCTGCTGGTATATTCTCACTCAAACAGGCCTTTGGGTATAATCCTCTATCTATCAAATATCCATATAGAGTATATAGTAGAGACAATCACTGTGTAGATGATGTAAAATCAAAATATTATAACAAGATAGTAGATAGTAATCGTGTAGATATAGACTACAGTAGCTTTGAGTATATGAAACTAAGAAGAGACTACTATAAATATGGAATAGTAGTAAATCATAACAATATAGCAGGTAACAAAAAAGCCAAAAGAGGTGCTGGGTCATGTATCTTTATACATATCAAAAGCTCTCCTACAGCAGGGTGTACAGTTATGAGTGAGGGCAATATAAAGATGATACTAAAGTGGCTAAATCCAAAAGCTAATCCTCTATTGGTGCAAGGGGTAAAGGGTGATATAAACACTCTTATTGGACAAATTCGACCACTTTAAAACTATTTGATATTACTCTTAACCCGAAATATGATAAAATACCGAAAAATTTTAAGGATTTTATGTGATGAGATTAAAAGCAGTAATTTTTGGGGCTATTGTAATGTTGATGGTTGGGTGTACACAAGAGACACAAAATAGTATAAGTCGTTCACTTCAAAACTGGACAGGTACAAATGGTGTACTTGATGTATATGCAGGAGATAAACTAGTACATAGATTTATCAAGATAGATAAGCTCTCAACAGCCAAGAGTACAAATGATAGTACAAGCAGACCTTATCGTTATGGTTATGGTGTTGATGATTTAAACTTCAACGGCAAAGCAGATGATGGAGAGAAGAAAGTATATTTTGAGTTTTCAGACTACTCTACATCTTATATCTTCTATGAGAAGAACTAGGAGTTGTTGATGAAGTTTATAGAGACAAAAGAGGCACCACAAGCTATAGGACCATACTCTCAAGCAGTTGAAGTAAATGGGTTTATCTACACCTCTGGACAGATAGGACTAGATGAGCATGGGGTGATGGTAGCAGGAGATGTAGAAAATCAGACTCATCAAGTTATGAAAAACCTATTTTATGTTCTTGAAGCATCAGGGGCACACTTCAATGATGTTATTAAGACAACTATATTTTTGGAAGATATGGGAGACTTTGAAAAAGTCAATGCTATATATGCTCACTATTTTGGACTTCATAAGCCTGTAAGAAGCACAGTAGCCGTAAGAACACTACCCAAAAACGCTAAAGTTGAGATAGATTGTATCGCACTTGCAGGTGCAGATTATAATTATTGATACTATTTAACAAAATATTAAAAGAACTTTGGGTATAATCACCAACTTTTTTAAAATACATAGAATATGAAGGATTTGCAATGTACGCAATCATAAAAGCAAGTGGACAACAATTTAAGGTACAAGAGGGTGATATTATCTGTTTTGATAATATGGGTCTTGAGCCAAAATCAGAGGTAGAGTTCAAAGAGGTTTTACTTTTGGACAATGGTGAACTAACAGTAGGTACTCCTTTTGTTGAGGGTGCTGTAGTCAAAGGTGAAGTTATCAATGAGGGTAGAGATAAAAAAGTTATCATCTACAAAAAGAGAAGAAGAAAAGATAGCAAACTAAAAAGAGGTTTCAGAAGAGACTTTACAAGAGTTAGAATTACAAGCGTAGCGTAATTTTAAGACAATAAAAATTTAAGGAGAAGATATGGCACACAAGAAGGGACAAGGTTCTACACAGAATAATCGTGATTCAGCTGGTCGTCGTTTAGGCGTAAAAAAATTTGGTGGTGAGACAGTTATCCCTGGTAATATTATTATCAGACAAAGAGGAACAAAAGTTCACCCAGGTAATGGTGTAGGAATGGGTAAAGACCATACTATATTTGCACTTATTGAGGGTGTTGTTAAGTTTGATAACAGAAACAACTCTCAAAAGAAAGTATCTGTGGTATCTGCATAATACAAATCTTTAGCTCGGAGTGTTTTCACTCCAAGCTACTTATATACTAGCTACTAGTGTTGGTATCCTCACCTTCCACAACTAATAGATGTTTACATCTACTTCTTCCTAAAAACCATCCATTATGATAATCATCATTAGTTCTAAATAGACTATGAGACTTTCTATAGTCACCTCTAGCTGTAGTACAACCATCTTTTATACCTTTTTTGTACTCTTTTGAGAAGTTACTTCCAAAATATACACCAGCTTGATAGTATCCACCCTCTTCAACTGATAACTTTTTGTTACACCCTGTAAAATATAGCATTGAGATAGCTAATATTGCGATTGATATACTCTTTTTTCTGAACATATATATACCTTTATTTTTAAATATGAAAATTATATCAATAAATTCCCTAATTTAGATATAATTTCACAATTGATTTTTATAATTTAAAGGGTTTGATATATGTTTGTAGATAGTGTAGAGTTAATTGTGAGTTCAGGTAAGGGTGGAGCAGGTTCTATTTCGTTCTGGACAGAGAAGTTTGTAGCCAATGGTGGACCCGATGGTGGAGATGGTGGTAGAGGTGGTTCAGTATGGTTTAAAGTAGATAACAATACAGATACACTATCAGCCCTAAGAGGACGAAATCATATCAAAGCAGAAAATGGCAGACCTGGTGAGGGTCGTAAGTGTTATGGACGCAAAGGAGTAGATACTATAATCACAGTGCCTCCGGGGACGACTATTATAGATATGGAGACAGATGAGGAGTTACTTGATTTAGTCAATGAGGGTGATTTGGTAGAGTTTATCGAAGGTGGTAAAGGTGGACTTGGTAATATGCACTTCAAAAGTTCAAGTAACCAAAGACCAACTTATGCTCAACCGGGGCTTCCGGGTATAACTAAGCAGATAAGATTAGAGATGAAACTAATAGCAGATGTAGGGCTTGTGGGGTATCCTAATGTGGGTAAATCTACTCTAATCTCTACGCTATCAAATGCCAGACCACAAGTAGCAAACTATGAGTTTACTACTCTTACTCCAAAGCTTGGGGTAGTTCACATGGGGGATTTTGACTCATACCTTATGGCTGATATTCCCGGGATTATAGAGGGTGCTAGTGATGGTAGAGGTTTGGGGCTAGAGTTTCTCAAACATATAGAGAGAACAAAAACGCTACTTTTGATGATAGATGCAGCCAACTATAGAGAGATGAAGTATCAATACGAGACACTTCTAATTGAACTCCAAAGATACTCACAGACACTAGCGACGAGAAAATATGCTATAGCTATAACCAAAATAGACTCTTTGAGTATAGAAGAGGTGAACACTCTTACGAGTGGCTTCTTATCAGATATTGGATTAAGCTCAAACACTATTATGAGTAAATATAAAGCAAAAGAAGATTATATAAGTTATGGGTTTGAGATAGATTTTAATCTACAACTACCAAAAGATGAGCCACTATTTGTACTACCTATCTCATCTGTAGCACATATCAATAGTGAGGCGTTGCGTTATGCAATTGGTGATTTTGTAAAGAGTGTTGAAGCAGAAAATGAAGCCAAATAGAAGAGTAGTAATAAAAGTAGGCTCTCATGTATTGAGTGAAAAAGGCTCTATAGCCAAGATACGGATGTTGGCACTAGTGGAGCTTATATCCAAACTCAAACAAAATGGTTATGATATAATCCTAGTTAGCTCAGGTGCTGTATCAGCAGGATATACCAGACTGCCACTAGATAGGTCTATATTGGCAAATAGACAAGCCCTAGCAGGTATTGGTCAGCCATATCTTATGAAGATGTATCAAGAGAAGTTTCATATATTTGATATATTGTGTTCACAAATTTTGCTCTCTGCTGATGTCTTTGAGTTTAGTGAGCATATAGAACACGCAAAGAGAGCTATAGATATACTTATAGCAAATGGTGTCGTCCCTATTATAAATGAGAATGATACTGTAAGTGTAGAGGAGTTGGTATTTGGAGATAACGATAGACTCTCTGCTCATGTAACACACTACTTTGATGCTTCTTTACTAGTAATCTTATCAGATATAGATGCCTTTTATGATAAAGACCCACATAGATATAGTGATGCCAAAAGAAGAGAGATAGTAACACATTTAACAAAAGATGAACTTGAAGCCAAACATACTCCAAATAGTGAGTTTGCTACAGGTGGAATTGTAACCAAACTACAATCGGCTCATTTCCTTATGGAGAGAGATAAAGAGATGTTTTTGGCTAGTGGATTTGATTTATCAGATGTCAAATCATTTTTGATAGATGGTGTTCACAATGGTGGTACACTTTTTAAGAGTCAATAGCCTTATATGAGAAGTTTTGATACACATTAGTGGTATAATTATCTATTTATAACTACCAAAATGTGTAGATAGATAACACATACTACAAAATTCAATAGCAAGATAATCCAATTAATCAGAGATTATTATCAATAATCATATAATACACAAACTTATTGTAAAAGGAGTACACATGAATATTCATGAGTATCAAGCTAAACAAATATTCCAAAAGTATGGTGTCCCAACACCTAGAGGTATTATCGCCAATACACCTGAACAAGCGATGACAAATGCACAAGAGCTAGGTGGAGATATTTGGGTAGTAAAAGCACAAATCCACGCAGGAGGTAGAGGTCTAGGAGGTGGTGTAAAACTAGCTCGTTCTACAGACGAAGTCAAAGAGTTAGCATCAGAGATTTTGGGTATGACTCTTGTTACTCATCAAACAGGTCCAGAGGGTAAATTAGTTCAAAAAGTATATATAGAAGAGGGTGCTGCTATAGAAGATGAGCTGTATCTATCTGTAGTGCTTGATAGAGCTGCTGAGATGCCTATTATTATGGCTTCAACTGAGGGTGGTATGGATATAGAGACAGTAGCTCACGATACTCCTGAAAAAATCATCAAAATAACAGTAGATCCAACTGTTGGTTTCCAAGGATACCACGGTAGAGAGCTTGTTTTTGGTCTAGGAATTACAGACAAAAATGAACAAAAAAAGATGATTAGCTTCGCTTCAAAATTATATAAACTATATATGGAAAATGATGCTGAGATGATAGAGATAAATCCACTCATCAAGACAAGCTCTGGTGACTTTTTGGCACTTGATGGCAAAATGGGCTTTGATGATAGTGCATTGGGCAGACACCCTGATATTGAAGATATGAGAGATATTAGCGAAGAGGATGCAGATGAGAGAGAGGCTAGTAGATATGGTCTATCATATATAGCACTCGATGGTGAGATTGGTTGTATGGTAAATGGTGCTGGTCTTGCTATGGGAACTATGGATACAATAAACTATATGGGTGGAACACCTGCAAATTTCCTAGATGTTGGTGGGAGTGCAAATGCTCAAACAGTAGCAAAAGGGTTTGAGATAATCCTCAAAAACCCAAAAGTAAAAGCTATCTTTGTCAATATCTTTGGTGGAATTGTAAGATGTGATAGGATAGCAAATGGTATCATTGAAGCTACAAAAATGACAGATGTAAATGTACCTGTAGTGGTAAGACTAGATGGTACAAACGCACCAGAAGCTGCTGAGATTTTAAAAAATGCCAATATATCAAACTTAATAGTTGCCTCAGATTTAGGTGATGGTGCAGCAAAAGCAGTTCAAGCAGCAAAAGGAAACTAATTGAAAAGGTTATCATTTGGTAACATTACACCAGAAGAGCTTTTGGAGTTCTTTGACCTATCTCAAGATGAGCATAGATTAATCTTAGATATTGATGGTATTGAAATATCAGAAGATATAAGAGATAAATTTATTAACTTAATCGCAGAAAATGAGATGGAACTAGATAGATATTTAGAAGAAGAGCTAAAGATGTTATTTATAGCTCCTATTTTGAACTCTATCTCTTTTAAGTGTAATGGTGTGAAATTATGGTTAGAAAGAGAGTTGTGTCTCGAACGAGATAATCTTTCTATCTATGGCAAAACCGACTTTATGTTAGCAAAAGGTTGGATGAAGCCAGAAAAACCATTCTTTTTTATCCAAGAGTACAAAAAGAGTATTCCAAATGGTGACCCTAAATGGCAACTTCTAGCAGAGATGCTTGTAGCTCTTGAACAATCAGATGATAAAGATGAGATTTTAGGTTCTTATATTTTTGGTCGATATTGGTATTTTATTAAGTTATCAAAAATAGATAATAGATATATATTTTCTACATCAGAGAGTTATGATAGTCTAAAAATTGATGATTTAGAAGTTATATACAAAAACTTACAAGCTATTAAACGCTTGTATTGTGAGCATAAAAAGTAAGGAGAATAGATGAGTATTTTAGTAAACAAAGATACAAAAGTAATAGTACAAGGTTTTACAGGTAAAGAGGGAAGTTTCCACGCAGAGCAGTGTATGGATTATGGTACAAATATCGTAGGTGGTGTTACACCAAATAAGGGTGGTCAAGTACATCTAGGTAAACCTGTATTTAATACAGTAGCCGACGCTGTAGCTACTACTGGTGCTACTGTTAGTATGATTTTTGTTCCTCCTGCATTTGTGGCTGATGCTGTAATGGAAGCAGCTGATGCTGGTATTGAACTTGCTGTTATTATTACAGAGGGCGCACCAGTGCGTGATATGCAGATGGCAAAAGCGTTTGCTACCAAGAGTGGTATGAAGACAATTGGACCAAACTGCCCTGGTATTATCACAGCAGGTGAGTGCAAGATAGGTATTATGCCTGGTATGATTTTCAAAAAGGGTAGCGTAGGACTTATATCCAAATCAGGTACACTTACTTATGAGGGTGCAAACCAAGTATGTAATGAGGGCTTTGGTATCACTACAGCAGTTGGTATCGGTGGAGACCCGATTATAGGTCTATCATATAAGCAACTTCTACAGATGTTTGAAGAAGACCCAGAGACAGAGGCTATCGTGATGATTGGAGAGATTGGTGGAGACCTTGAAATCCAAGCAGCGTCGTATATCAAAGAGAATATAACTAAGCCAGTGGTAGCATTCATAGCAGGTCAAACAGCACCAGCAGGAAAGAGAATGGGTCACGCAGGTGCTATCATTAGTGGTAGTGCAGGAACAGCCAAAGAGAAGATGGATGCTCTATCAGCAGTAGGTGTTAGAGTTGTTGTCTCTCCAGCTGAGATAGGTAAAGCAGTCAAAGAGGTTTTATCTTAGATGAGACAGACATTTCAAGTAATCAATGTTAAGTGTGGGGGGTGTGCCTCTACACTCAAGAGTAAGCTCTTTGATGAGTTTGGTGAAGTTGATGTAAATCTTGAAAAAGAGCCAAGAGAGATAACACTAGATATAGATGATGAAAAAGTAACACTATTGGCAGAAAAACTTAAAGGATTAGGTTATCCTTTGGCTAGTGAAGATATGGATTTTGTAGAGAGTACAACGGCAAAAGCGAAGAGTTTTGTCTCTTGTGCAGTAGGCAAAATCAATAGTTAAAATAGATAATATATTTTCTATTTTCTTTGCTTCAAAAGGTAACAGATAAACCTATAATTTCGATAATAATAACTTATTTCATAGCCACTTTAACAAAAGTAAGATATTCTAATTTTAGTGATTAATAAATCTCACTTAATTTTAATTAAATAAAAAGGGGAAAATATGGCAGCAATGATAGCTCCTGAGAATACTCCAGTATGGGTAGATACAGCTAGATGTAAAGCATGTGATATTTGTGTGGACGCTTGTCCAGCAGGTGTCCTTTCAATGCAACAAGAACCAACTTCAACTTTGGGTGCGATGATTACAGTAATCGCAGCAGAGGCATGTATCGGATGTCACGAGTGTGAGCTTGTATGTCCAGATTTCGCTATTTATGTCGCAGAGAAGAAAGAGTTTAAATTTGCAAAACTTACAGATACTTCAAAAGCTAGACAAGAAGCGATAGCAAATAACGGGTATAGACTACCTATAGATTATAAGGAGAACTAATGGCAACTAGAGAAGTAATATCTACTGGTAATGAACTATCAGCAATCGCAGCTGTTGATGCTGGATGTACATTTTTTGGGGGATACCCATTAACACCATCTAGTGAAGTTATGCATGTTATTTCTGACCTTTTACCAAAGGTTGGTGGAACGGCAATTCAAATGGAAGATGAGATAGCAGGTATCTGTTGTGTAATTGGTGCTGCTATGAGTGGTACAAGAGCATTAACTGCAACTTCAGGACCGGGAATGAGTCTAAAAGCAGAGAACTTAGGTCTTGCTCAGATGGCAGAAGTACCTTTGGTTTGTGTAAATGTTATGAGAGGTGGACCTAGTACAGGACTACCAACTCGTGTAAGTCAAGGTGACATCAAACAAGCTAGTAACCCATCACACGGAGATTATCGTTCAATCACTCTATGTGCAGGTAACTTAGCAGAGTGCTATACAGAGACTGTAAGAGCGTTCAATCTAGCTGATAGATTTATGCAACCAGTTATCGTACTACTTGATGAGACAATTGGTCACATGCACGGTAAGGCAGACATTCCAACAGCAGAAGATGTAAAAGCTGGGATAGTTCCTAGGAAAACATTTGATGGACCAGCTGAGGAGTATTTCCCTTATGAGTGTGGACCAACTGAACCAGCGACTCTAAACCCAATGTTTGAGGGTTATAGATACCACTATACAGGTCTTCACCACGATAAAAATGGTTTCCCAACAGAAGAGATTGAGACTTGTAGAAAACTAATCCAAAGACTAGAAGATAAAGTTATGGCTCACCAAGATGAGCTTGAACTAAACGAAGAGTTTATGTGTGATGACTTAACAGGTGAAGAGGGTGAAGTATTAATCATCGCTTATGGTTCTGTATCACTAGCAGCCAAAGAGGCGATTAGACACCTTAGAGCTGATGGAATTAAAGCAGGACTATTTAGACCTATTACAATTTGGCCATCTCCTGCAAAAAGAATTAAAGAGATGACAGACAAAGTCAAAAATGTACTTTGTGTTGAGCTTAATATTAGACAATACACAGAAGAGATAGAGAGAGCTTCAAGTAGGCTTGACCTTCAGGGGCTATATAAAGTAAACGGTAGAGCTATCTCTCCACATGAGATTGTTAGCAAAGTAAAGGAGGTATTCTAGTATGGCATTTAATTACGATCAATATTTAAGACTTGAAAAGATGCCAACACTATGGTGTTGGGGTTGTGGTGATGGAGTTATCCTCAAAGCATTTATCCGTGCTGTAGATAAGTTAGGAATTAGTCAAGATGATATGTGTGTGGTTTCAGGAATTGGTTGTTCAGGGAGATTTAGCTCTTATGTAGATTTCAATACCGTTCACACTACTCACGGTAGAACAGTAGCTTATGCAACTGGTATCAAACTAGCTAATCCAGACAAGCATGTAGTATGTGTCGCTGGTGATGGTGATGCTTTGGCAATTGGTGGTAACCATACTATCCACGGATGTAGAAGAAATATAGATATTACTATGATTGTTATCCAAAACTTTATCTATGGTCTTACTAACTCACAAACGAGTCCAACTACACCACAAGGTATGTGGACAGTTACTCAAAAAGCTGGTAATATCGACCCAACTTTTGATGGTTGTGAACTTGCTATCGCTGCTGGTGCTTCATTTGTAGGTAGAGAGAATGTAACAGCTCCTAAAAAGCTAGAGAAACTCTTTGTTCAAGCACTAGAGCATAAAGGGTTTGCTTATGTAGAGGCACTATCTAACTGTCACATCAACCTAGGAAGAAAGAACAAAATGCTTTCAGCTATGGAGAACCTTGATTGGATTGATGAGATTACTATCCCTAAGAAGAAGTATGATGCACTCACTCCAGAAGAGCAACTCAATCTTCTACCAACAGGTGTCTTGAAACAAGATAGTGAGGTTAGAGAGTATTGTGATATGTACCAAGATATTAAAGATGTACATCAAGGAAAAAGAGGCAAACTCACTCAAGATGACTTTGTTAAGAAAATATAAGGAGATACATCATGGCTAAAACATTAATGAGATTTACAGGTGTTGGTGGACAAGGTGTTCTTCTAGCTGGTGAGATTTTTGCAGCAGCAAAGATTAAAACTGGTGGGTTTGGACTAAAAACAGCTACATATACATCACAAGTTCGTGGTGGTCCAACAGTTGTTGATATCCAGCTTGATGATGAAGAGATTTACTACCCTTATGCAAATGATGGTGAAGTAAACTTTATGTTATCTGTTGCAAATGTCTCTTACCAATCATTTAAAGATGGTGTACAAGAGGGTGGTACGATTGTTGTCGAGCCAAACCTAGTACACCCAACAGAAGAGGATAGAAAAAAATGGAATATCGTAGAGATACCTATTATTACTATCGCCAAAGAAGAGGTAGGAAATGTAATTACTCAATCAGTAGTTGCACTAGCTATCGCTAATACATATATGAAAGCTATTGATAAACAAGTTCTTCTTGATACAATGCTATCAAAAGTACCTGCAAAAGTGCATGATATTAACCTAAAAGCTTATGAGCTTGGTGAAAAATATGCAAACGAGTCTATGAACTAAATTAGTCTCATACACTCTTTTATATAGAGAGTTTTATACTCTCTATATACTCCTCTTTTTTTATTATCCCCTATTTTTACTACCAAATACCATATATTAAGTTATATAGAGATACCATTTTATCAAAAACAAGGATTGAACTAAGATGAGTAGTCTCATAGCAATAGTATCAAGTATAGAAAATTGTGATAATCTCCATATCGTAAAGTTTGATTTTCACGGAGAGAGTCTATCTATGATGAGCCTAGATTTGAGTGAGAGTATAGAGGTAGGAGTAGCAGTAAAACTTATAATAAAACCATCACACATAGCCATAGCCAAAGATTTTAGTGGTGAGGTGAGCTACTCCAATAGATTAGAGACTACAATCTCCTCATGCCAAAATGGTAAACTACTAACTAGTATAAAACTTAAACTCTTTGATGCCACACTTGAATCAATAATTACACTCAACTCATCTTTGAAGATGAACCTACAAGTAGGAGACAAGGTAACAGCTTTTATAAAAGCAAGTGAGATTTCCATAGGTGAGATAGATGTTTGAGATACTACAAAATATAGAGTTTGCACCATTTATACTATCATTTAAACTAGCAGGGATTACTACAGCTATACTATTTGTCATAAGCGTTCCACTAGCGTGGTATCTATCTCAAACCACTTCAAGAGTCAAACCATTTTTAGAAGCACTAACAGCCCTACCGATAGTTCTACCACCATCGGTACTTGGCTTTTATATCCTTGTAGCACTCTCCCAAAACTCCCCTATAGGTCTATTTTTTGAAGAGGTGTTTGGTATAAAGTTGATTTTCAATTTTACAGGGTTGGTAATAGCTAGTTGTTTCTATAGTCTCCCATTTATGGTACAGCCTCTCCAGAGTGGCTTGGAGTCTATCAACAAAAATATGCTAGAGGCGAGTTATATAAGTGGCAAAAGCAAACTAGAGACCCTAATAAGAGTAGCCCTACCCAATATCAAACCAGCTCTACTAACAGCCATAATAGTCACATTCGCCCATACCGTTGGAGAGTTTGGAGTAGTATTAATGGTAGGAGGAAGCATACCCGAAGAGACCAAAGTAGCCTCAGTAGCCATATATGAGATGGTAGAGATTATGGACTACAAATCAGCCCATATATACAGTGCCATAATGGTAATAATCAGCTTTTTGGTACTACTAAGTGTATATATCTTCAACGGAAAGCAGAATAAAAAGGGGTATCAATCCACAAATCAAATTTAAATTAAATAGAGTTTTTCTCAGTCTCAAAATTATGGAACGAGAAAAATCTCATTATAAATATTCATTTTTTTACTTTTAACTGACACAAAATAGATACCAATATCTACTGTTTTTTGTTAAAATTCGTGCATAATTTGTAAAAGCATATTAATATAAAGGAAAAAGATGTCAATCGGTACATTTGTACAACCTATGCCAACAGGAAAAGAGATTAAACTTAGTAAATACGATATGCTCGTAAGTAAAACCAATGTAGAGGGAACTATTACTTTTTCTAACAGTAATTTTTCTAAAATCTCAGGGTATAAAAAAAATGAGCTTATTGGAAGTTCACACAATATTGTGCGACATCCAGATATGCCTAAAGCTATTTTTTATCTGATGTTTGAACGCCTTAAAAAAGGAAAAAATTTTCCATCCGTAATTAAAAATCTCTCTAAAAATGGAGACCACTATTGGGTAACTACAGATTTTAGTATTTTTCTAAATAAAGAAGGGGAAATTGTAAGTTTTACAGCATTTAGAGAGGTAGCACCCAAACATGTTGTCAAAGAGCTAGAACCTCTTTATCAAAAACTTGTTATGTTAGAACAAGAAGATAGTATGGAAACATCTTTAAGTTATTTAGAAAGTTTTTTAAATAAAAAAAATATGACCTATGATGAGTACATCAAGGATTTAGCCAAACCAAAATGGTTTGGAGCGATGTTTTTTTCAAAACTTTTCTATCGTTAATCGTACCACATATATAATTTTGATTTGAAATTTAGAAGTTTTACGCTATAATTATCCTAGTTGGGACGGGCGAGAGAGCATCAACTCTCTCACCAGCTTTTTGATACGCTTTTGTTGCGATAAGCAACAGAAGCATAACAATTAATATGGTGGTATTCATTGTTACATCCTTTCAAAAAGGCTAACCCTGTCCCACCTACCTCCTCACAATGAATACTCATAATAATCGCCCAACTAGAATTGCCATTCTATCTAATCTATTTGAAGTTTGAATTATATATTTTTGATTGATTTGTAGGGATAGAGCCGTGTCTATACCCTTTTCTAGTTCCCATAATCTTGTGGGAATTCATACTTGAATAATAAGTCAAATATAAGTATGCATTACGACGGAGACCATCGTAACGAGGGAAAATGTTATTTTTAGTTTAAGGTTCTTTCCTACACTTTATAATTGTTAATGTAGGTAAATATTTTTGTGGATTAATATAATTAATACCCGTTAGACTTATAGATACTTCTTTATTCTTTATAGGGGAACTAAATTTATATATTTCACCAATTCCTCCATAGATAAATCTAACTTTATCTTCTTTTTTTATTTTGGGACACCAAAATTGTGAATCAAATGTATGTCCATCAAAAGTGTAAGAATAGCTATATATAGATTTTGAACTACTAATAAATTTATTCCCATAAAATATACTAAAAGAGACAAATAGTATAAATAATGAAAGAGATAAAGTTTTAGATGCTAATATCATAT
>Ga0193962_1000820_pt1 | contig 14555 bp, 14 predicted proteins | sample FB_5_MG_FD_140335 | JGI IMG/M metagenome (GOLD analysis project Ga0193962, IMG submission 140335) | Microbial mat bacterial communities from the Broadkill River, Lewes, Delaware, United States - FB_5_MG | ecosystem: Environmental > Aquatic > Freshwater > River > Microbial mats | place: USA...
AAGCTGAAAGCCCTTCCACTTACAAATAAGAGTGTAAGAGGGTTTGTTCGTTTGTTTTTTGCAGGCGCAGCAGAATGTTCTTTTGATAAACAAGGTAGAATCATTATACCTGCTCCCCTTAGAGAATATGCGCATCTTGAGAAAGAGGCGAAAGTAATAGGTGTTGGTACAAGAGTTGAAGTATGGAGTAATCAGACTTGGGATAACTACAGTAATCCAGAAAATATCTCTTATGAAGAAATTGCAGAACAAATGGCTGAATTAGGTATTTAGTAGAATGTTCAAATGAGGTGAAGAAATGGACTTTAAACATGTAACCGTTTTAAGAGAAGAATCAGTGGATTATTTAGAGTTAAAGGAAGATGGCATTTATGTTGACGGCACCCTTGGTGGTGGTGGTCATTCAGAACTTATTCTTGAACGCTTAGGCCCGAATGGTCGTTTGATCGGAATTGATCAAGATGAAGATGCCCATACAGCAGCGGCAAAACGACTAGAACGTTTTGGTGAAAAATTTATACCAGTAAGGGCAAATTTTGTTGAATTAAAGAAAGTGCTTGAGGACCTATCAATTAAAAAAATTGATGGCATGATAATAGATTTAGGTGTTTCTTCTTATCAATTAGATGAAGCAGAAAGGGGCTTCTCTTATATGAATGATGGAGAGCTCGATATGAGAATGGATAGACGTCAATCTCTTACAGCAAAGGGTGTAATTAACACTTATAGTGCAGAAGAATTGACAACAATTATTAAAGAATATGGCGAAGAACGTTGGGCAAAACGTATTGCAGAGTTTATTGTGGAACATCGCCAAGAAAAAGAAATTACAAGAACCGTTGAATTGGTAGATATTATTAAAAAAGCGGTTCCCTTAAAAGCGCGTAAAGATGGTCCGCATCCTGCAAAACGAACATTCCAAGCGATAAGAATAGAAGTGAATAATGAATTAGGTATTATCAAAGAAACTATTGTTGATTGTATTGATTCATTAAAAGTAGGTGGTGTGATGTCAATTATCACTTTTCATTCATTAGAAGATCGTCTTGTTAAACGGACATACAAGGAATTGGCACAAGGATGTATTTGTCCGCCGGAATTGCCAATTTGCATGTGTGATAATGAACCAAAGATAAAAATTATAACGAGAAAACCTGCATTACCGAGTGAAGAGGAGCTGGATGTAAATCCAAGGGCAAGGAGTGCCAAGCTCAGAGTAGCGAAAAAATTGTAGCCAAGGAGGGACTACTATGGAAGCAGCTAGAAAATTGGATGTTCAATATAATCCAGATGCTGAATATTCAAGATTTAGGCAAGGCAAGGTAGACCAATTGCATAGTAATTTTAGGGAAGAAAGTGAAAAACAACTTAGAATGAAGCGACTTGCCTTTTTTGCGAAAGCTGCTTTTGGTATTCTTGTGGTGTTCTCTATGTTATCAGGAATTGTTTATCGATTCGCTATGATTAATGAAGTGAAATATAATATTCATAGTTTGCAAAAAGAAGTGAATGCGCTTAATATTGCTATTGAAGAGCTGAATACTAAAATTGATGGGAGTATTGTTTTGGAAACTATTGAGCAACAAGCGATTGAAGAGCTTGGGATGCAATATCCTCAACCAGAGCAGATTGTGTACTTAAATTCACATTGGAATTATTCTCTTGATGATGATGACACAATTGTAATTGCTTCTAAAATTGTTGAAGCGCCACTAATTGATGAACATACTGTAAATAAGGTGAAATCCTTTGCAGTAAAATTAGATGATGTAATCAATAAGAATTAATTGTTATAGTGATGAAAATAAATTACAATAAAAGTGCTGATTAGTGAATACATTAATAAAGCACTTTTTTTAGTTGGATTTAATAAATAGTATAGATGGAGGTTTTATGAACGAACCAAGTAAGATGAATGTCATTCGTTTGAGATTTGCTTTTGGACTTATCGTGTTGTTATTCGCCCTACTTGTAGCGCGATTGTTCTACATACAGGTATTAAACGATGAATTTTACAAGAAAATGGCGATTAATCAACAGACAAGAGATATAGAATTACCAGCCCAACGTGGGATTATCTATGATCGTAATATGATGAAATTGGCATTTAGTGTGAAAACATTTACTATTTACGGACGTCCTAGTGAGGTGGCGCAAAGCTATGAAGGGCAAATGCGAACGTTGAAAATTGAAGAAATTTCGGCTAAAATTGCTGAATTATTGGAGATTGATAAGGAGCTCGTTTTTGAACAATTGACTTCAGATAAATCTATTGTAAAAATAGAGAAATGGGTAAGTAAGGATAAGGCCGACTTGATATCTAAAGGTGGCTATTCGGGTGTATGGACTGTAGAAGATAACAAACGTGTTTATCCATATAATAACTTAGCCTCACATATTCTTGGTTTTACAACAGTAGATAATAAAGGAATATCGGGCATAGAATATTCATTTAACGATACCCTTGAAGGCGAAGCGGGCATGATGGTTGTAAAAACAGATGTAAATGGTAGACAATTGTCCAATACAGATGAAAAATATTATGCACCTAAGGATGGGCTTGGGGTTGTTTTAACTATTGATGAAGTTATTCAACATTTTACTGAAAAGGCATTGGATGTTGCACTTGAAGAACATGGTGCATTAAGGGTACTTGCGGTTGTAATGGATCCTCAAACAGGTGAGATTTTGGCCATGTCTGCAAAGCCTGACTTCAACTTAAATGCACCTTGGGATTTAAGCGATTTATATGGTGAAGATTTCAATACGTTTTCAGATGAAGAAAAAAGTGCTCTTTGGAATAAAGCATGGAGAAATCCAATTATAAGTGACACTTATGAACCGGGATCGACGTCAAAGCTTATAACAACGGCTGCTGGTCTTGAAGAAAATGTTGTGACACCTCATTCGGAGTTTGTATGCAAGGGGTATGTACAAGTATATGATCGAAAGATTAAGTGTTGGATTTATCCTGGGAATCATGGCAAGGAAAATTTGATTGAAGGTTTGGAGCATTCGTGTAATCCGGTCTTTATTGAAATTGCAGATCGATTAGGAGCCATGAATTTTTTTAAGTATTTTGAGAGTTTTGGTTTATCATCTAAGACAGGTATTCCTTTGCCAGCTGAAAGTAAGAGTTTGTATTTAGAAGGAAAGAATATCGGTCCAGTGGAGTTGGCGACTATGTCAATTGGACATGGTTTTTCAGTCACACCTATTCAGATGATTACAGCTGTTTCAGCAATTGGAAATAAAGGTAATTTAATGGAACCGCATATTGTCAAGGCGCTTGTAGATAATAAAGGACAAGTAGTGGAGTCATATGAACCTAAAGTTGTAAGACAAGTCATTTCAGAAAAGACAGCAAATGAACTCTTGGTAATGATGGAGTCAGTTGTAGAGAATGGGTCGGGTAAAAAGGCTTATATACCTGGTATACGTATTGGTGGTAAGACAGGGACCTCAGAAAAAATTGTACATGGTGATTATTCAAAAAAACTTGCCATTGCATCATTTTATGGCGTTGCGCCACTTGAAGATCCTAAAATCTCTATTCTCGTTATTGTAGATGAACCTCAAGATACGAATTTTGGTAGTGTTGTTGCAGCACCGATAGCACGCCAAATTATGGTAGATTCATTGCGCTATTTAGGGGTAAAACCAGATATTCAGGTTAATAAGGATTCTGTTCGCGTTCCAAATTTAGTAGGTAAAACACTTGGAAGTGTCAAAGAAATATTGAAAGCAATTAATATTAAGTACACGGTTCAACCAGCTGATATGGAAGATGATGCACGTATGGTTATTAAGCAGTATCCAACTGAAGGGGAAATGATTAATACAGGCGGAATGGTTATCTTAAATCTTGAGTAAATATGATATAATAAATGGGTTAGTGAAAAATAATTAGTAAAGGTGACAATATGAATATAAAGCAGTTACTCAAAGGCTATACCTATCGGATTATTCATGAAAATGAAGGACAAGTTATTCATGGTATTCAGTATGATTCTAGATTGGTGGAAGCTAAGGATGCATTTGTTGCAATAAAAGGCTTTAAAGTTGATGGACATGACTATATTGAGAAAGCAATTTCAAATGGTGCAGGCACTATTGTTTGTAGTGACTTAGGAAAAGTGGCTCATGAAATTGAAAAGCATGGTGATATACAGTGGATATTTGTTGAAGATACGAGGAATGCTTTAGCATTTTTGTCAGATGCATTTTACCAGCAACCATCGAAGAAAATAGCACTTTTGGGCATAACCGGAACCAATGGTAAGACCTCTATTTCTTTGCTGTTGAGCAATATGTTAGAGGCGTTACAAAAGAAAACGGGTGTTATAGGAACCATAGGCAATAAGGTAGGAGATAAGAGTTACCAAACATCGGTGACAACACCGGAATCACTTAATTTAAATCAGCTATTTGATGAAATGGTAAAGGCGGATGTGGATGCTTGTTTGATGGAAGTATCTTCTCACTCATTGGCTTTAGATCGGGTTGCTTACTTGAATTATAATATTGGTATGTTTACGAATTTAACACAAGATCATTTGGATTTTCATTATGATTTTGAAGATTATTATAGTGCTAAAAGACAATTGTTTTTTGTAACGGATACTTATAATTTAATTAATAAAGATGATCGTTATGGAAAACGCTTAATAAGGGATTTACAAGCGCATGATATTAAAGCCAAAACGGTGACTTATGGAATTGATACACCTGCTGATATAATGGCAAAAAATGTTGATTATAGCATGACTGGTGTTTCATATGACTTGAGTATGGATTCTTTTTCTATGAGGGTTGAAGTTAATATGCCTGGTAAAATTTACGTGTATAATACGCTTGCTGCCATAGGAGCACTTGTGCTTATGGGCGCAACAACAAAAGATATTATTAAGGCAGTAAAAGGAATAAAAGCCGTGCCAGGAAGATTTGAACAGGTTGAGAATGATAAAGGCATTAATGTTATCGTTGATTATGCACATGCACCGGACGCTTTAAAAAATGTTTTGCAGATTGCTAATGAGTTTACAGATGGAAGGGTTATTACAGTCTTTGGATGTGGTGGTGACCGAGATAAGGGTAAACGGCCACTTATGGGTGGTATTGCTCTTGAGGAATCCGATTATGTAGTGGTAACCAGTGACAATCCGAGAACAGAAGATCCAGATGCGATTATTAAGGATATTATCGTGAATTATCCGCAAGAAGGTACTTATGAAGTTTTTTCTGATAGAAGACAAGGAATTGCAGCCGCTATAGCTTATGCAAAAGTCGGAGATACCATTGTTATAGCTGGTAAGGGACATGAAACTTATCAAATACTTGGCAAGAAAAAAATAGCTTTTGATGATCGTCTTATTGCACAAGAATATTTAGCATTAAAAGGAGAAATATAATATATGGAAAGCAAAAACCTCGTGTGGGCATTTTTAATAAGTTATCTAACGGCAAGTACTTTAGCGCCAGTAATCATACCATTCTTGCAACGTCTAAAAGTAGGACAAAGTATTCGCGAAGAAGGGCCAAAGTCTCATTTGAAAAAAGCTGGAACACCAACAATGGGTGGTGTTATCTTTATTCTTGGGACTCTTGTTGCTGTTCTTATTCAGAGGAATTTTAGCGCAGAAGTGGGTTTTGTTATTTTATCATTTTTAGGCTTTAGTGTGATTGGATTTGCAGATGATTATATTAAAGTAGTCCTAAAGAGAAATCTTGGTTTAAGCGCAAAGCAAAAGATCTCTGGTCAAATAATGATTGCGGCTATACTCGCTTATTATGCACAAACTTTATTTGGTACAAGTCTTTTTGTACCGTTTTTCAATCAGTATATTGATTTAGGTGTTTTTTATGCCCCCTTTATATTATTTGTTTATGTTGCTGTAACCAATAGTGTTAATTTGACAGATGGCTTAGATGGCTTATCAACACTTGTAACAATTGCCGTTTTAACCTTCTTTGGAATTGCAGCAATAAAACTTGAAATGACAGGCGTCACAAAGGCTGTGTTTGCATTAATAGGTGGCTTGGTAGGCTTCTTTGGCGTAAATCGTTATCCGGCCAAAGTGTTTATGGGCGACTTAGGATCTTTAGCGCTTGGCGGTGCTGTTGCTGCGTTTGCAGTTTCTACAAAAATGGTTTTAATGATTCCTATTGTTGGCTTTATCTATTTTGCAGAAGCTTTATCGGTGATTATTCAAGTTGCAGTCTTTAAGAAAACAGGTAAACGCGTCTTTAAGATGAGTCCTTTACATCACCATTTTGAATTATCGGGGTGGGATGAGCGAACTGTTGTTGCGCGTTTTAGCGTAGTGACTCTAGCCTTGTCATTTGTGGGCTATTTGATTATTAATGCAGCTTTATAAGAGATGGAGTGAAAGTTAGATGAAAGATAAACGAGTTTTGGTTGTTGGTGCTGCAAGATCAGGCATTTCGACGATGAAGGTGTTAAAACATTTAGGTGCAGAGGTTACTTTGAATGATATAAAAACAAAAGAGCAAGTAGGAGACTTATATAAGGAGCTTGAAGCGCAAGCAGATAGGCTTATTTTAGGTCAACATCCACAAGAGCTGAAAGGCTATGATTTGCTTGTCCTGAGTCCAGGCGTTCCAACGGATTTACCTTTTATAAATAAAGCACGGGCTTTAGGTGTAGAAATTATTGGCGAGCTAGAACTTGCATATCAAAACTGCAAGGGGACGTTTGTTGGTATTACAGGTACAAATGGAAAAACAACAACAACTTCATTGGTTGGTGAAATTTTCAAGGCTGCAAACCACAAATATGCAGTCGTTGGTAATATTGGCGTGCCTGCAATTTCAGAAGCTTTAAATGCAGATGCTGAAACAACGATGGTAACAGAGTTAAGTAGTTTTCAATTGGAATCCATCAAAAATTTCAGACCTTCTGTTGCAACTATATTGAATCTAACACCAGACCATTTGAATCGGCATAAAACTATGGCGGCATATGTAGATGCCAAGTGTCGAATTTTTGAGAACCAAGGGTCCGAGGATGTCTTACTCTTGAACTATGATAATGAAGCAACGCGGATATTGGCGGATAAAGCAAGTTCGAAAGTTGTGTTTTTTAGTAGAAAAGTATGCTTAGACCAAGGTGTATTTGTAGAAGACGACAGTATCGTAATTATTGATGGCGACCAAAGGTTTTTTGTAGGTAATGTTTCAGATATCTTTATTCCTGGCCCTCATAACTTAGAGAATGTTTTAGCGGCAGTAGGTTTAAGTTATTTTAGTGGTATAGAACTTGGGGTTATTATGGATGCAGTTAAGCATTTTAAAGGCGTTGCACATCGTGTTGAATTTGTAGACGTGGTTAAAAACATTACTTTTTATAATGATTCAAAAGGAACAAATCCAGATGCGACTATACAAGCGGTACGTGCTATGAATAAACCAACCATTCTTATTGCGGGTGGTATGGATAAGGGGTCGGATTTCAATGAACTAATTCAATCATTTGGTCCAGAGATTAAAAATCTTGTTCTTTTGGGGGAAACAAAAGATTTGATTGAAGAAACCGCTAGAAAACATGGCTTCAATCATATAGTAAAAGTTGAAAATATGGCTCAAGCTGTTGAGAAGTCATTTGAACTTGCACAAGCAGATTATAACGTACTGTTGTCTCCTGCATGTGCAAGCTGGGATATGTATGAAAGTTATGAAGTCCGTGGTGATGAGTTTAAAGCGCTTGTTAGAACTTATAAGTAGATAGACGAGGGTGTTTGATGAAGACAAAAAGGAGTATAGACATAGGTTTGTTATTAGTGGTGCTAATGTTATTGGTCATCGGAATTATGATGGTTTTTAGCTCTAGTTTTTACTACTCTATGTTTCGCTGGAATGACAAATTTCTATTTTTCAGAAAAAATTTAATGTGGGCTGGCATTGGTTTTGCAGCCATGATTGGTGTATCGTTTGTCGATTATAGAATATATCGAAAATTATCACCTGTTCTTTTGTTTGTAAGTATGGGACTTTGTGTTGCTGTATTAACAAGTATGGGGACTGAAATCAATAATTCACAGCGGTGGATATATTTTGCTGGTTTTTCATTTATGCCTTCCGAGTTTGCAAAGATATGTGTTATTTTATTTATGGCGCATAGTTTGACAGTTAAGGAAAAATTACTGAAAAGTTTTTATCATGGTATATTGCCCTATCTGTCTATTGCAGGTATATATTTTCTGTTGATTATTAAGCAACCCAATTTAAGTACGGCGATAACCATCGTCCTTATTATTATTTCAATGATGTTTATAGCGGGTGTTCGACTTTTACATTTAATTTCCATTGGCTCTGTAGGTGCTGTTGTCTTCTTTTTTGCAGCCAAGTTATCGCCATATAGATGGAAGCGAGTTACAACGTTTTTGAATCCATTTGAGGATATTTGGGGGGATGGTTGGCAAGTTGTTCAATCGCTTTATGCTCTGGGATCTGGTGGTATATCGGGTGTTGGTTTAGGTCAAAGTGTTCAAAATAAGCTTTATTTGCCAGAACCTCAGAATGACTTTATTTTTGCTACAATTGGTGAAGAATTAGGATTTTTAGGTGCGACATTTGTGATTGTTGTCTTTATCTTTTTTATCTATAAAGGTATGCAGATTGCAATTAATGCGCCTGATAAATATGGGTGTTATTTAGCTAGTGGAATTGTAGCTATGGTTAGTATTCAAGCGCTAATGAATATAGCAGTAGCAACCTCATCAATGCCAGTTACAGGTGTTTCTTTACCCTTTATAAGTTTTGGTGGTAATGCACTGGTCTATTTAATGGCTGCGGTGGGGATATTACTTAACATTTCTAAAAACTCATCAATTGATAGTCACCACTGATAAAGTTTGTTATAATTAAATTTAGTATGTAGCGTTAAAGGAGTTAGTATAATGAGAATTTTAGTCACTGGAGGTGGGACTGGGGGACATATTTACCCAGCTATCTCTATTGCTTTAGGTTATAAAGAACGTCATAAAAACACTGAAATTTTATACGTTGGTCGTCAAGAAGGTTTGGAATCAGAAATTGTACCGAGTTATGGACTTGAATACAAGAGTATTCCCATTACATATTTAAAGAAAAAAGGACTCAAGGGTCTTGTAAAATATTTTGTGAGTTTGTTTAAAGCACTTATTCAGTCTCGTAGGATTATTAAAGCGTTTAAGCCAGATATTATAGTTGGAACAGGTGGTTATGTAACCGGTCCTTTGATGTTTGTTGGACAGCGTCTTGGGATTAAAACAGTCTTACATGAAAGTAATGCTTATCCTGGTAAAGCAAATCGTTTTTTTTCGAAACGAGCAGAAATTGTTTTTGTTAGTTATGGAGAAGCCATTAAACGGTTTCCCAATGCTAAAAATCTTGTTGTAGCGGGAACGCCTGTGCGAAAAGAGTTCAGTCAGGTTCGACGAAAAGAAAGTCGTGAAGCTCTTGGCATAAAGAATGATGAATTTCTTGTAGTCTCATTTGGGGGGAGTGGCGGCGCTCAAAAACTTAATGAGTCTGTTATGGAATTAATGAAGAAAATGAGTGGACTTGAAGCTATACGGTTTATCCATGTGACGGGAAAATCTTATTATAATGTGTTTTTAAAACGACAGATGGACTTAGATATTAAGTTTGAAGACAATATTGAGCTTATGTCTTATATTGATGATATGCCCAAATATATGAGTGCGGCGGATTTAATGATCACAAGAGGTGGCGCCTTAACATTAGCAGAAATCATGGTGCTAGGAACACCATCTATTTTGATTCCTTCTCCAAATGTAACGGATAATCACCAAGAGCATAATGCGCGCGCCCTTGCTAATAATGGTGCAGCTCTTTTGCTAAGAGAAGATGAAATGGATTATTTTACATTATATGAACATATAATGACACTTGTAGAAGATCCGTCAAAACTTGAGGATATCCGGCGTTCGCTTCAGATGATGGCACATAATGATGCAATTAGTATTATAGTTAAAGCAATAGCTAAACTTAAATAGAGTAGGATGTTATGGGGAAGAATAAAAAAGTACGTATTGGGTTAAAAGGCAAGATTATTTTAGGTATACTTTTAAGTTTTGTCATTGGTTATTTAATCATTTTTCAAACAAAATTATTTGTTGTTGATACTCTAGAATACAATCAAAGTATGAATATAAGCAATGGTGAAATCATGCAATATTCTGGACTTTATAGTGGGGTGAATTTTTTCTTTGTAACCCCTACAACTATTGAAAAACGCTTATTAGAACATCCTTATATTCAAAGTGTGACTGTTGGTAAACGATTGCCAGATGTGTTGACATTGCAAATTGATTATAGAAATGAGTTTGTAGCACTTGTTTATTCGGGTATGTATTTGACGACGGATGATCAATTAAACGTATTAAAAGCTGAAGAGTCTATAGGTGATATTTTTTTAATAGAAGGATTTAATGTTAAAAGTTTTAATATTGGTGAGCAAATAAGAGTGAGGGATTTTGATGTGCTTCAGCATTCCATTGAACTTATCCATTTGCTAGAAAAGTCTCATATTGAAGCAAAACCAATACTAAAATATAGAGATGGCTCTATTGAATTAGAGTTGAATTCGGCTTATAAAGTAAAATTTGGTGATGGTTCTAATATAGAAAGAAAGTTTAATAACTTTGTGGATATATACGATGATTTAAATTCAAAACAGGCGATAAGCGGTGTTATTGACGTTAGTAATGAAGGATTACCTTCTTATCGACCCTTTGGCGAGTAGGTGAAAAGATGAAAAAATCAATTTGGCTAGGTATAATGAGTGTTCTCTTGGGTGTTGTTTTGGCTTTTCAATTAAAGCTGGTACAAAGCAACTATTTAAATGGACTTAGCCCAACGCAAAAGTCAAGTGAACTTGTGGCAGAGCTGAATGCAACCAAGAGTGAAAAAGAAAATCTAACGGTAGAATTAGCTGATTTACAAGCACGTCTACATGAAATCGAACAAGCTGAATCGGCAGATAATGCCCTCATTAAACGTTTAAATGAAGATGTTGAGAAATTAAGATATTTTTCTGGCTTAACGGATGTGAAGGGGCAAGGCATTATAATTACTTTGGATAATCCGCCTGATGATGGTAATTATGCCTACGAAAAAAATATCGTTTATGACTATCAATTGGTACTGAATCTTATTAATGAACTTAATGCAGCTGGCGCGGAAGCGATTTCGATTAACGAGCAACGTATTATTTCTATTTCAGAGATTCGGGCAGCTGGAAATGCCATTAATATTAATAAAATTCCTCAGTCTACACCATTTGTGATAAAGGCAATTGGTAATAAAGAGACTTTAGAAGGTGCTGTAAATCAAAGATTTGGTATTGTTTCAATCTTGAGAGAGAATAGTTACTTTGTTGAAGTGAAAAAATATGATGATATTCAAATACCGAGATATGGTGGTATTATTCGATTTAATTATGCGAAAACAAATGAGTAGTTAGGTGTTGTTCATGAAACGAAAGCAAATGACAACAGGTGTGCTAGTACTGGTATTGGCCTTTCTGTTAATGATACAATATAAGGTTTTTCAGGGTAGTGATAAGCATGTAGGCGTAACTGATATTGCGCGTCTACAAAGCGAGTTGAGCAAAGAAAAAGCAGAACTTGAGGTGCTTAAACAGAGAGTGGCATCTCAACGTGAAGATGTTGCGCTTTTGCTTTCGATGGCTAATGAAGAACAGGTTGAGGAATTGCTTAGTGAAAGCAAAAAGACTCTTGAGACGATATCGGGACTAACCAATGTTACAGGTGAGGGCATTATTGTGATCATCACAGATGGTGATCGAGAATTACTAGATAATGAAAATCCTAACAACTTGATGGTTCATGATGTTGATATTCGTAATGTCGTCGATGATTTGAGAGCTTCTGGAGCTGAAGCGATTTCAATTAATGGTCAACGAATTATTTTTGGTCAGACAAAAATATATTGTACGGGTCCAACGGTTAAAATTAATGATGATGTGTTTTCACAACCCTTCATTATAAAGGCTATTGGAGACCGTTATTTTATGGAGGCGGCTGTTAATGCGCCTGGTCAATATGGTTATATACTGAGGCAATGGGGTATTTTCGTAGAAGTAAATACCAGTGTTAATGTAGAAATACCTGCTTATACAGGTAATCGTAGATTACTTTATGCAGAAGAAGTTAAGGAGAGTGACTAGTATGTTAATCGCTATTATTGGAATTGCACTAGGGTTAGCTATTGGGTATTTTATTCCGATCTCTATTGGAGCGTCCTATTCAATATATATATCTGTAGGTTTATTAGCCGCTATTGATTCGGTATTTGGTGGTGTTCGAGCAAATCTACAGGATGAATTTGACACACTAATTTTTATAACTGGATTTTTCACCAATGCTATTTTAGCGATGTTTTTGGCTTATGTTGGTGATCGTTTAGGTATCCCATTGTATTATGCGGCCGTTTTTGTGTTTGGAACACGTTTGTTCCAAAACTTGGGGGTAACCAGACGCTTGCTTTTGGATAAAATAAGACATCATGAAAATACATAAAAAAAATATGGTACAAATTTGAAAAAAGTGTGAAAAAATCTATACTTTAAAGTAATAAATGTGTTATTATATGATTATGAATAGAAAATAACAACATATTGTGTTTTTTAAATAAAATAATGGGGATGTAACACAAGAAAGGGGCATTTGCATGTTAGAATTTGATTTAGATATGGAACAGTTCGCGCAGATTAAGGTTGTCGGCGTTGGTGGAGGCGGTAATAACGCTGTAAATCGAATGATCGAGTCTAACTTAAAAGGCGTTCAGTTTATTGCAATCAATACAGACAAACAAGCTTTATATAATTCTAGAGCAGAATATAAAATTCAAATAGGTGAAAAGTTAACAAGAGGATTAGGTGCAGGCGCAAACCCTGACATCGGGTCAAAGGCTGCTGAGGAAAGTAGAGATGATATATTTCAAGCCCTTCAGGGAGCGGATATGGTCTTCATTACTGCAGGTATGGGTGGTGGAACAGGAACGGGTGCGGCACCTGTTGTTGCTGAAGTTGCAAAAGAAATGGGTATCCTTACAGTTGGTGTTGTAACAAAACCTTTTACTTTTGAGGGAAAGAGAAGAACTGTTCATGCTGAAAAGGGTATCAGTGATTTAAAGAAGAAGGTAGATACGTTAGTAACGATTCCTAATGATCGTTTGCTACAAGTTATAGAAAAGAGAACTTCTATTGTAGATGCATTCAGAATTGCGGATGATGTACTGGGACAGGGTGTTCAAGGTATTTCAGATTTAATTGCGATTCCTGGGCTTGTAAATCTTGACTTTGCTGATGTGAAGACAATCATGTTTGAACGTGGTTTGGCTCATATGGGTGTTGGTATGGCAAGTGGCGAGAGTAGAGCAGTTGAAGCTGCAAAACAAGCGATTCAAAGTCCCTTATTAGAAACGACAATCGTTGGTACAAAAGGTGTACTTCTAAATATTACGGGTGGCACGAGCTTATCGTTATTTGAAGTAAATGAAGCAGCTGAAATTGTACAAGACGCCTCGGACCCAGAAGCAAATATTATTTTCGGTGCTGTAATTGATGAATCATTAAAAGATGAAATTCGAATTACGGTTATAGCGACTGGCTTTGATGAAGAACATATTGAATCAGTCAAAGAAGAAAAGCTTCAAGCGAAAACTGAAGAAAAGGTTGCTGAAGAAGTGGTCGCTGAGACGGCTGAAGAAACAACAGAGACTGTTGTTGAAGAAAAGTCAGTACCTGCAAACGAACCAGGTGAGTTCGATATACCGACATTTTTAAGAAGAAAGAGATAATTAAAAACCACCTTTATGGTGGTTTTTCTTATAAAATCGGTGAGATTGGGGGAAACGTGATGAAATGTCCATTTTGCAATTATGAAGAATCAAAAGTAGTAGACTCTAGACCAACAGAAGAAGGTACCTCTATTAGAAGGCGAAGAGAATGTGGTCAATGCAAAAACAGATTTACCACGTATGAAAAAATTGAAGAAGTGCCACTAATTGTTGTTAAAAAGGATGGTACGAGAGAATCCTACAATCGCAATAAGTTAATAAATGGAATTGTTCGTGCGTGTGAAAAACGTCCAGTTTCTATTGAACAAATTGAAACAATGCTCGACCATATTGAAAAGAAGCTCCATAATACGATGGAAAAAGAAATTAATTCACATCTGATTGGTGAACTTGTCATGTCAGGATTAAAAGATTTAGATGAAGTTGCATATGTTCGATTTGCAAGTGTTTATCGACAATTTAAAGATATTAATTCTTTTGTTGAAGAATTAGCGGTTTTATTAAAAGAGAAGAATCAGTAAGGAGTAACATGTTAAAGAAGGTACTTGATAATGGTGTTAAACTTTACGCCTTTGAACACTTTAATAAAATACCCTGGTTAGGCCATGGATTTACGACAAGAATAGGTGGAGTGAGTGCTCCACCTTTTCATAGTTTTAATTTAGGTAAAAATACCGAGGACACCGAGACGGCCCTCTCTGAAAATT